>ENA-OWMA01000147-OWMA01000147.1-human-metagenome-genome-assembly--contig:-NODE-147-length-11503-cov-3.543414_pt1 | contig 11503 bp, 13 predicted proteins | sample MGYA00245357_ERZ651120 | MGnify/ENA primary metagenome ERZ651120 (study PRJEB26857, sample SAMN00036273) | human metagenome | isolation source: G_DNA_Saliva | study: EMG produced TPA metagenomics assembly... | reverse complement strand
CATTTATAAAGAGAGCACAAATGCTTGTTTTAGCAGGTGGCATTCGCTTAAATTTAAAACTAGTACAAACTATCCCATTTTCAAATTTCTATTGCTAAATTTAATGATAAGGAGGCGCGATATTTGCTACCGCAAAAGGCGTAAAATGCTTGTTTTGTCGCCTGCTCTATTTTCTTTGGATCACTTTCACTTTAAATTTATCACCACAAAACCAAAATGGCTATCGCGTCTTTAAATTTAAAAAGTCGCTTTGAACTCGAGATGACCACACTCTTTGGTGCTTGAAAAATAAACTCAAGTATTCGCATTAACAGCTTTGCTTAATTTTAATGTAAATAAAGATCGGCATGACTATCAGCACCTTAAATTTCTCTCTTTCAAATTTAAACTACTAAATTTATGATCAAAAGCTACTTAAAGCTTCAAACAGCCCAAACGCGCCAAGACACTCTTTATAACGCACTAGCGCATGCTGGAGAGATATCAAAAATAGCAAAAACTGGCTTTACTAGCTGTCTTACCACGACCAAGCAACTCCATGCTTAAATTTAAAGTAACCAAAAACAAGCATAGGCTCGCTAGACTTTAAATTTATCAGAAAACTTGCTTTGATATTTAAGAAACAAAGGCATATTTGTTGCTTAAAAATGCCCTAGCTAGCTATTTTATATCAGACAAAGGCAGCTTAAATTCCAAAGCCACCCAGCCAAAATTTATCTCTTTGAAGTGTATAAATTTATCCCATTTTGCAAGCGTTTTAGCCCTTCAAGCACCCTTTGGCGCTGCGTTGCGATATTCATACGAAGGAAAAATCTATCTCCTCTGTAAGCGTTGCCGTCATTTAGCCAAAGTCCAGCTTTATCGCGCAAGAAATTCATAAATTCGCTCGAATCCTCGCAAAATGCACTGCAGTCAAGCCACAAAAGATAGGTCGCACTTGATGGCAAGAGCTTCACTGGTAAGCCTTGCTCTTTTATGAAGTTTGCGACGACCTTTTTGTTTTCAAAAAGATACTCTCTAAGCTCATCAAGCCACGCCTCGCCCTCGTTAAAAGCGGCTATTGCGGCGATGATCGCAAAGGCATTTGCCTCGCCGACCTCATCGTAGTTGATGGCGGCATTTAGCCTTGATCTGATCTTTTCGTTTGGCGTGACGACGGCTGAGCTTTGAAGGCCAGCTATGTTAAAGGCCTTTGTAGGCGAGATGCACGTGATGGAGTTATTCTTGCACTCCTCGCTCACGCTGATAAATGGCACGTAGTTTAGCCCAGGATCAGTTATGTCGCAGTGAATTTCATCGCTGATAACCAAAACATCGTGCTTATAGCAAAGCTCGCCTATCTTTTTAAGCGTCTCTTTGTCCCAAATTTTGCCTATTGGATTGTGAGGATTACATAAAAGCATCATTGTAGTTAGCGGCTGAGCTAGCTTCGCCTCGAGGTCGTCAAAGTCGATCTCGTAAGAGCCATTTTTATAGACGAGGTCGTTTGATAAAATTTCACGTCCGTTGTTTTTGATGCAGTTAAAAAAGACGTGATAGACAGGCGCTTGCACTAAAATTTGATCTCCTGGGCTGCTAAATCTCCTAATAGCAGTCGAAATAGCTGGTATGACGCCAGTGCAAAAGCACATCCACTCGTTTTCAAAGCTCACGTTGTGACGTCTTTGCCACCAGCTCTTTATCGCTTCGTTCCACTCTTTTGGGATGAAAGAGTAGCCAAAGACGCCGTTATCAAGGCGCTTTTGCAAGACGCTTAAGATCTCAGGTGCGGCCTTAAAGTCCATATCTGCAACCCACATCGGCAAAACATCGCTCTTCATACGCCATTTTGATGAGTTTGTGCCTTCTCTGCTTACTAATGTGTCAAAATCGTACTTCATAGCTTTTCCTTAAATAAAATTTTAAATCAATTATAACCCAAAAGATACTAAGATGATTTAAAAATTTAATACCCAAAAAGGAAAAATGATGAAACTAGCTCAGGCTCTCATCCTAAGATCTGACACGCAAAAGCGCATCGAACAGCTAAAAGTTAGATTGCTTTGCAACGCAAAAACGCAGGAAAATGAAAGTCCAAGCGAGGATCCAAAGCTTCTTTTAAAAGAGCTTGACAAGCTAACAAGCGAGCTTTTTAAGCTTATTTGCTCTATAAATTTAACAAACTCAAGCGCAAAATTTGATGGCATGAGCCTAACTGAGATGATCGCCAAAAAGGACGCTTTGGTGCTAAAAGCAAACGTGCTTAGGGAGTTTGCCACGAGTGCTAGTCAAAAGGTCGATCTTTACTCAAACAGCGAGATTAAAATTTTAAGCACAGTCGATGTGGCCGCACTTCAAAAGCAAGTAGATGCGCTTTCAAAAGAGATCAGAGAGCTTGAGATGAAGCTTCAGGAGGCAAACTGGTCGGTTGATCTAGTAGAGTAAAATTTATGGTAAAAATTTAGCCAAAAGCGAGTAAAAAACCATACATTGGCGGCTTGCGAAGACCAGGCAAAAGCTTAAATTTAGTCTTAGCAATCTTACAAATGCAAATTTAAAAAGCACTTTTACTACCACTTACTGGTTTGGCTATATTTTGGGTGGGTTTGGGGAAAATTAAGGTGCAAATTTGCTACATTATCAATAAAAATTATTATTTACTTATTTCGATTATTTGGTTATAATCCGCTCAAATTTTATCAAAATAGGAGTCAAAATGAGACAGTACGAAACATACAAATGCGAGAAATGCGGCAACGAGATCGAAGTTCAAAAAGTTGGCGGCGGCACACTAACCTGTTGCGGCGAAGAGATGAAATGCATCACTGAAAATTTAACAGCGGTAAATTTGATGAAGGCATTTGCTGGCGAGTCACAAGCTAGAAACAAATACGAGCTTTACGGCGACCTAGCTAAAGAAGCAGGCTATCACGCGATAGCTAGACACTTTTACGAGGCAGCTGAAAACGAGAAATGGCACGCAAGGGCTGAATTTAAGAAATATCACGAGATGATGAACGATCCGATCGATAAGATGGATAAAAATTTACTTGACGCTGCATCTGGCGAAAACTACGAGCATACGACGATGTATCCAGACTTTGCAAAGATCGCAAAAGAAGAAGAGCTAAGAGATGTTGAAAGGCTATTTAACGCGATCGGTAAGGTTGAAGTAGAGCATGAAAGAGAGTATTTAGAGCTTAAAAAGATGCTTGATGAAGAGGGCTTTTTTGAGAGCGACGAAGAGGATATCTGGGTTTGCGAGGTGTGCGGACACGTTCATAGAGGCAAAAAAGCTCCAGGCGCTTGCCCACTTTGCAAAGCTCCAAAAGAGTATTTTAAGCGCGAATTCTTAGGCTAAAAAGCCAAAAATTTTAGCCAAGGCGCTTGTCTTGGCTAAATTTATAATTTTTTAAGCACAAAATTACCATTTTAAATGTTATACTTCTCCAAAATTTTCACAAGGAGAAAGAGATGAAAAAATCACTTTTAGTTTTAGCTACTCTTGGCTTTGCACTAAGCCTAAACGCTGCAGATCTTACAGATACTTGCAAGTCTTACTTCTCAGACATCGATAAGATGGTTGAAGCTTACAAAAAAGCTGGTCAAGAGCAACAAGTAAAAATGTATGAAGATCAAAAGAAACAATCAATGGATCAACTAGCTTCTTTACCAAAAGAGCAACAAGACGCTACTTGCAAACAAGCTAAAGAGATGTTTGCTCAAGTAATGGATCAAATGAAAAAACAAGGTCTTTTAAAATAAAACTCCATGTGGCTAGGCTCTCTAGCCACTCTTTCTATTAAATTTTACTTCTTGCTTTTACATATCAAATTTGCTAGTTTTGCAGCCAGTGGCGCTACGAAAAATATCGCAGGATAGGCGACTATAAAGGCTTTTAGATATTCTACTATCCAAATTTGCACAAAGCCATCAACAAAGCCAAGATTTAGATACGTGAGCACAAATGACATAAAAAACGCCATAAATGCTGACATTATAAAGGTAAAGACATATCTATAAAATTTCGCTGGTATCATGAAATTTTACCTATCAGCTCCTCTAGCCTCTTTGCATGATCAAGCGCCTTTTGCCTCATCAAAGCAAGCTTTGCCTCATCGTGCCTGCTCTGATATGACAGCCCTCCGCTATAAACATACCCCGCAAACTCCATGCCACACATATTTGCTAAAGCCTTAAGTGGTGGCAAAAACTCCTCTATCTCGTAGCGCTGAAGCGCCTCTTTTTTATAAAGCTCCTCAGGCGCGCCAGAGGTAAATGAAAGCACCAGCTTTTTGCCACGTAACTTATCTCCCTTGTTGCCATGAAAGAAGCCATGAACTAGCACATCTTCAAGCCACTTTTGCAAAAGCGATGGCACGCCGTACCAGAAAAATGGATAAACAAGCACGATCACATCAGCCTTTACTAGCTTTTCTTGCTCAGCTTTTACATCGATCACGTAGTTTTTATAAAGCTCGCTTAATATGTCAAATTTAGCCTCTGGCAAGTGCTTTTTAGCTCACCCAAGATGATCTTATTTGCAAAGGAATTTTCAAGGTCAGTGTGACCTGATACGACTAAAATTTCACTCATTTTCGCCACTTAAATTTACTTGCAGACAAAGCTACTTGCCTTGCTCACGTCACCGCCCACGTATGTAGCTACCTTTGGATAGGCACATACTAAAAATTCCTTGCCAGCGTAGGTCTTGCTTTTTGCTAGCATGCTCTTTGGTGCTTCGCCCTTTTCGTGCCATGCTTCAAGCGCACTAAGCGGATCGACGTCATCTATGCCGTTGCCGCCACCGCAGTGGTTCATCCCAGGTAGCGCAAAAAATGCCGCGAAATTTTGGCTATTTTCATTATCAGCCTCTAGCTTTTTAAACCAGTCCCTTTGATCTTTTGCCGAGAAAACTGGGTCTGAGACGCCAGTTACGATGATTAGCTTACCGCCATTTGCGCTAAATGTGCTAAGGCTTGTTGAGATGGCGTCATTTATCGCTGCGGTCTCAAAAGTCTTTGGCGTGTCTTTGTCAAAGTCAAAATTTATCGTGTCAAAATTTGGCTGTGCTGGCGTTAAAAAGTAGTAGTTCACCGAGCCGCTTGAAAGCGTGATGTTTCTAGCGTTTGGCTTAGCGCTTTGTGAGTCGCCTAGCTTCCACTGCCTCCAGCCCTCAGCGCTCACGCCTGAGTCGTAAAACCAGCCGCTATAAATTTGCTCGCCCTTGCTGTTTTTGGCTCCGTTAAAGATTTTCTCTATCGCCTCTATCTTTTGCTTATCTAAATTTAGACCTTTTGGATCAAATTTGCACGCTTCCCACGCATTGATGATCCCATCTTTTAGTCCGTCTAAGCCGTCACATTTTTCTAGTACGGCATGGCTTAGATTGTCAAGGTCGTCCTGCGTTAGGGCATTTGCAAAAATTTTCTCGCCTTTTTCATTTTTCGGAGCTATCTTCATAAGGGCTTGGTTGTCCCACTGCTGAGCGATCGCCGCGCGAGATAGCCTAAAGCCAGGGTTTGCAGCGATGACGCCGTCAAATTCTAGCGGATAGCGCTGGGCTGCGATTAGTGCTGCCCTGCCGCCATTTGAGCAGCCCATAAAGTAGCTATGTTTTGGCTTTTTGGCGTATGCGGCGGCTAAAATTTGCTTAGCTGCGTCCGTGACCTTGCCGATCGCCTGATAGGCGTAGTCTAGCCTTGCTTGCTGATCTAGTCCAAACTCTGCCGTTGGCTCTGGGTGGCCTGAGTTTGTAGTAACTACCGCGTAACCTCTAAGAAGCGCTGGCGTGGCTGTGCTTGTGCGTATCGGTACTGCGCCAAGAGCAGGCGCTACAAAGCCGTCCATACCGCCTCCGCCTTGAAACAAAAACTTCTCATTCCACTGCTCTGGCAGCCTTAGCTCGTAATCAATCGCATACTCTTTGCCGTCACTTCCAGTGCGCTTATAGAGTTTGCCATGCACCACGCAGTGAGGCTTTGCTTTGATAGTGTTTTTACTGCCACCAGTTAGCGCAGACATCTTATCGGCTGAAATTTCGCCACTCTCACTCCACACCGCATCTATCATCTCGTTGTTTAAAATTTTCACATCTTTTAAACTCTCACATCCAGCCCTATCAAGGGCAAAAGCCGTGCTGCCAATGAGCGCTAGTGCGCAAAAAAGTGAAATTTTCTTCATAGCATCTCCTAAAATTTTATTTTGCTAAATGAGGTCTCGTTTTTTAGGCCAAAGCCATCAAATTCCTCTATCAGCCCAGCTCGCTCTTTGGCGTAGGCTTTGTAGTTTTCGCTGTGGCGGTAGCTCTCAAAGCTAGCCTCATCTTTGTAAATTTCAACCAGCACCCACTTGCTAGGTGCCTCTTTTTGACTAAAGGCAAACTGCGCGTAAGCGCCCTCATCTACGCTTTTTTGCATATATTTTTTGATGATCTTTTCAAATTTCGCATCGCTCTTTGCCTTAAGGCTTAAGTTTGTGATGTGAAAGTAGGCATCTTTTAGGCGCTCTGGCGTTAAATTTTTAGAAAAAGCAGCCCATTTTTTCACGTTTATAGCCTTTTTGCTAGCTAAAATTTCAGCGCTTGCGCTTGCAAATTTCTTAAAATGCGCCGAGCTTAGATGCTTTTTATAAGCCGCCTCGTCCTTGTAAAACTCAAGCACGTAAAATAGCTCTGGCTTGCTCTTTGCGCTCGCAAAAAAGATCGCCTGCGTGCCTGGCTCGCTCTTTGAGCTTAGTATATTTTCCCTGCCAAGACGCTTTAGCAAGCTCTTGTTATTTGGCGTTGAAAGCAGCTCATATAAGCTCACTTTCGCCTCCGCCCCAAAGGCAAACGCCGCCAAAACCGCTAGTAAAAATAGCTTTTTAAACATCAAATTTCCCCTTATCACTTCGCCTTTTTCATATCAGCCTTAGCTTTGATCTCTTCTGCAGCTTCTAGGTCAAGCTGTGCTTTTTTAAAGGCTTTACGTGCTTTTTCTAAGCGGTTAGAATTTTTCGTGCTTGGGTTGCTTTGATAAAGCTCCTCTGCCTTTTCAAGCTCATATTTTTTATTACCGTAGTTCATTTGAGCTTTTTCAAGGTCATTTGTAGCTTTGTCGCCACCTAGTAGCTTAGCCTTTGATGTGACCTTACCAGTGACTGGATTTCTACCGATAGTCATATCTAGTTCGCGTTTAGCTCTAGCAGCAGTTCCACGATTAACAAAACACTCTTTTTTTCCTCCAATTAGTGTGCCACCTATATCAAGCGGTAAATTTTTTGGATCACTGCAATCAACCTCTTCTTTTGCATAGCTAAATGTAGCTCCCAGAGCCGCTACTACCAACAAATTTATAAATTTTATCTTTTCTCCTTTGGATTTTAAATTTCTCATATCCTCTCCTTTAAATTATTTTTCTAAAACTCTTTTCATCCAAGCAAAAAGCTCGTCTAAATCGTAGTCGCCGCCATGACCTTGCCCCCAGACCGCTTCAAAATCAACCTCTTTGCCAGCATTTTTAAGCGAGAGTGCGAGCATAGCAGGCACGGCAAGGGCTAGGTCGGTGTCGTTTGTCCCCTGCCTTATGCGGTAAAATTTTGCCGCCTCTTTGTTTTTAGTGTAGTTCATCGCATTCATCATCTTTATGACGCTAGCCTCCGCCATCTCGCCCCAGCTTCGCTCTTTTGCAAATTTAGTAAAGTGCTTTGCAGGCGTTTTACTATCGCCAAAAAGGTCATTTTCAGGATTTTCTAGCGCAAGTCCGTCAAAGGCAACCACCGATTTGGCACGTTTTAGCGAAGCGATGAAGTCTTCTAGCTTAAATGTATATCCAAGCGAGCAGCCCTGCGTATCAAGAGTTATAAATTTAGGCGTGAGCGTGCTTTTGTCACTGCTTTTTGTAGCGGTAAATGCCTTTGAGATGAGGGCGCTTATATACTCTTTGAAGCTGCCCTCGCCGTTTTCATCAAGGCTTAGCGCGTGGCCTTTGGCGTCTTTTAAATTTAGCGAGTTTAGATAGGCTGGGAATTTACTCTTTAGCTCACGTGAGAGCTCTTTTTGCGTAGCGTTTAGCTCGCCTGTGATCATCTTTGGCTTTTTGCTCCTGTCGTTAAAAGTGCTCGCGTCAAGACTTGCAAAATCAATCCTTTCAAATTTATCCAAATCCCCAAACATCCACTCATACGCCTCGTCCTCATGCTCTAAATTTGTCACAGGGCAGTAGGCTGAAGCGGCATAAATTTGATCGTCCGCTTTCGCAGCGCCTAGCTCTTTAAGATATGGCTCATACTCTTTTGCATTTGCGCTTGCGCCAAGAAGTGCTGACATCGCGCCGCCTGCGCTCGTGCCGTTTGAGATGATCTTATTTGCGTCGCCTGGCATAAATTTGTCGTTAAATTTAAGATATCTAACGGCCGCTTTTAGATCGACTATCGCAGCTGGCGCTTTGCCGATAAATTTCTCGCCATCTTTTAGCGTCCTGCCCCTAGCGCCAACGCTTGCCACGACGTATCCTCTAAGAAGCGCTTCAAGAGTGGTATTTGGCTTTTCGTTTTGGATTTCTGGCTTTTGTGGCATTGCGCTCATGTAGCCACCGATCGCATTTGGCATAAAGATAGCACTATTTTGGTCGCTAAATTTACCCTCTGGCACATAGAAATTTAGCACCTGATAGTCGCTAGCTGGCTTTGCCACATAGACTATGCCCTCATAAGCTCTAAATTTAAGCGTCCTATCGCCAACTTGCACGCTTTTTAGCTCAAATTTCTTTTCATCAAATTTAAGCTCGCCGCTAAAGCAAGCGCCTACTAAACAAACCCCTAAAATAGCAACTCTAACGCATTTCATGATCTGCCTTTTTATTTTGTCCTACTTTTTGCTCCACAGCCTTGGCGTAGGCCACCAAGGCTTTAGCGCCTAGTTATCTTTTGGCTCGTATTTGACCGCATAGTCAAATTTTGACTGGTGCAGTGAAAACTCAAAGCTATCTCTATCCACCGCGCCAACGCAGTAGTGGCTATCATAAAGGCGAAGCAAAAACTCCGCCATCTGCTCGCTCGTGTGATACTTTTTAAACGCCTTGTCGTAGTCGTAGCTCTCTTTGCTAGTTGCCACCATGCCAAATTCTGTCTTTGTGGCAGCTGGGGCCAGCACTTTTGCCTGCATCTTTGCCTGCTTATCCTGTGCTAGCTCGTGGTAAAGTCCCTCGCTAAAGGCACTTACGAAAAATTTGCTAGCGCAGTATGTGACGGCGTTTGGCACGATCTTGTAGCCGCCTATCGAAGAGATGTTTATAAGCTGCGTATCTTTGTCTTTATATTTTTTAGTAAAGAGCGTTGAGAGCGTCACAAGTGAGATGATGTTTAAATTTATCATCTGAGTGATTTTTTCTAAATTTTGCTCGCCGACCTTGTTATAGTCGCCAAAGCCAGCGTTGTTTATAAGCGCTTTTAGCTCAAATTTTTCTAAATTACGCCAAAGAGCTAGGACATTTTCTTGCTTTGAAAGGTCGCAAAGCTCTATCACCACATCGACATTTGCAAATTTAGCTATCTCGCTTTTTAGCTCTTCTAAAAGCTCGCCCCGCCTTGCGATAAGGATCAAATTCTCCCCACGCCTTGCAAATGCCTTTGCCGCGGCCGCTCCTATGCCTGAGCTTGCTCCAGTGATGGTGATGTATCTTTTCACTTCGCATACTCCACCGGGCTATAAATTTTCACACCCTCGCTGTGGTCATCTTGCGCTACTTGCACGATCACTTTAGCGATATCAGCTGCCTTCATCGGACGATACTCGTCAAAAAAGCCTTTTGGGATAAATTTAAACGCCTTTATCGCTAGATACTCGCCAAGTCTAAAGTCCTTTCTCTCAGCCTCGATAAGTGGCAGTCTGGCGATATGAAATGAGCTATATCCAAGCTCTTTTATCTTTGCTTCTGCTTGACCCTTTGCCTTTAGGTAAAATGAGCCTGACTTTCTGTTTGCACCTGCAGCCGAGAGCAAAACAAAGCGTTTTGCGCCGCACTCCAAGCCAAATTTGGCAAAATTTATCGGATAGGTCACATCGACTTTGTAAAACTGCTCTTTGTGCTTTGCCGCTTTCATCGTCGTACCAAGTGCGCAAAAGACGTCATCAGCGATAAATGGCACCTCATCTTTAAAATCATCAAAATTTACTATCTTTACTTCAAGCTTTTCATGGGTAAATTCTAGCTCATGCCTAACGAGAGCGACCACCTTGCTATAGTGCTCACTCTCGCATAAATCTTTTAAAATTTCACTTCCTACAGCGCCGCTGGCTCCTGCTATAAGGGCGACTTTTTTCATGTTTATCCTTTGTAAATTTTGGATAAATTCTATCTCGCTAAGGCAAAAATTTCGCTTATGGCCTCTTTTGTATAAATTTGCTCCAAGCCCCTGCCCTTGGCGTAGTCATAAACTAGCGCCATGATCTCGTCTAAATTTGACTCATCAACGCCGATTTCTATGAGGCTTGTTGGTGTGCCGATCTTGCTAAACCACTCTTTTAGCTTCTCTATGCCTGCGTCTGCGTCATCTACGCCAAAAATTTCTTTGCCAAAGCGCTTAAATGCCTTTAAATTTCTACTCTTATACCACTTCATCCAAGCTGGCATAACGACACTTAGCCCAGCTCCATGCGCGCAGTCCACCACCGCACCTATGGCGTGCTCGATCATGTGGTTTGGATATGAGTAGCCAGCCGTGCCGACGTAAGTTAGGCCATTTAGCGCCATCGTAGCAGCCCAGGCAAACTCGCTTCTAGCGTCGTAGTTTTCAGGCTCTTTTAGTAAAATTTCAGTCGTTTTCATGACCGTTTTGATGTTTGCTTCGATGTATAAATTTATGATCTCAGGCTGAACGCTCGCCGTAAAGTAGCCCTCGATGCTGTGAGCGATGATGTCTGAGGCTGAATAGACCAAGTACTCCTTGCTAACGCTTGCTTGAAGAAGCGGATTTACCACCGATACTTTTGGGTAAAGACAAGCGCCGTGCATGGCAAATTTCTCTTTTGTGGCTTCGTTTGTGACGACTGCGCCGCCGTTCATCTCTGAGCCAGTTGCAGCTAGTGTTATGATGTCAAAGACCATAAGTGCTTCTTTTGGGCAATTTCTAGTAAAAAAGTCCCAAACGTCGCCGTTATATCTAACTCCAGCAGCCACGGCCTTGGCACTATCAAGCACCGAGCCACCGCCTATGGCTAGCACGCTATCGACGCCCTCTTTTTTAGCTAAATTTATAGCCTCATTTACCTTGCTTAGCACTGGGTTTGACTTCACGCCGCCTATCTTGCAAAACTCGATGCCATTTGCGCTTAGGCTCTTTGTGGCAACGTCAAAAAGTCCGTTTTTCATGATCCTATCGCTGCCGTAGATGATGAGCGTCTTTTTTACGCCAAATTCTTTCATGTATTTGCCGATGTTTTGCTCTTTGTCTTTGCCAAATTCTATTTTAGTAGGGTTTAAAAAGCTGAAATTTTGCATAGTTTTATCCTTGTTTGCTTTTGTGATTTGGGGTAAATTTTAGT
>ENA-OWMA01000145-OWMA01000145.1-human-metagenome-genome-assembly--contig:-NODE-145-length-11570-cov-4.830308_pt1 | contig 11570 bp, 22 predicted proteins | sample MGYA00245357_ERZ651120 | MGnify/ENA primary metagenome ERZ651120 (study PRJEB26857, sample SAMN00036273) | human metagenome | isolation source: G_DNA_Saliva | study: EMG produced TPA metagenomics assembly... | reverse complement strand
AATTTTCTTGACAGTAGAATTTAGTTCTAGTATACTTAGCTCATCGAGAGATATAAGAAAGGTGGTGATACATGATATGCCTATTCAAATTTCATTAAAAGCTGCAAGAGTCAACGCAGGTTTAACTCTGATAGACGCAGCTAAGAAGATTGGTATTGGTAAAGATAAGCTGATTAAATGGGAAAAGAATTCAGGTCTAGTAAATCCTATTAATCAACGAAAGATTGCTGAAACATACCAAATCCCAATCGACTGTATTTTTTTTGGTTAACAACTAGAATTTAATTCTATATTTAAGGAGGTTAGGAAATGAATGAATTAAAAATATTTAACAATAACCAGTTTGGCTCAGTTAGAACAACTGTTATTAATAATGAACCTTATTTCATGCTTAAAGATGTATGCGAAATTTTGGATATAAAAAACCAAAGAGACGCAAAAAACAGGCTTTCCCCAAAGGGGGTCGGTACTACCGACATCCTTACAAGTGGCGGATTGCAAAAAGCAACATTTATTAACGAGAGCAATCTATACAAGTTGGCTTTCACAAGTCGCAAAAAAGAAGCAGAGGAATTTACTGATTGGGTAACAAGTGAAGTACTACCAAGTATCCGCAAAACAGGTCAGTATAGCTTGAGTATACCAAAAACACTGCCTGATGCACTTAGAGCCTATGCCTCTGAGGTAGAGGCTCATAACCAATCTAAGGCACTGTTAGAAGCTCAACGCCCTAAAGTCTTATTCGCTGACAGTGTGGCAGCAAGCCACACCTCAATCCTCATTGGTGAGCTGGCAAAGCTACTCCATCAAAATGGCGTGAAGGATATGGGGCAAAAGAGATTGTTCGCCTGGATGAGAGAGCATGGGTATTTAATCAGCCGTAAGGCCAACGATTACAACATGCCAACGCAACGAGCGATGGAACTTGGCTTGTTCCAAATCAAAGAAACCACCGTGACTCACTCTGACGGCCATATTTCTGTCAGCAAAACGCCGAAGGTGACTGGCAAAGGTCAGCAGTACTTTATTGAGAAGTTCTTGGGCCGGCGGTAATGAAATCCTTGGAGGGATCATGGGGAATATCAATAAATTGCGAATTGTCCATCGGTTGGCTGACGGACGAACCTATAACTCTTTACTGGATATGCCGGTAGATATAAACGCACAGGCCATTGGCGTGGCCGTGGAACTATTAAAAAAATACCAGCCAAAGAAGATGGCTGGGTAAGGAGACATGGATATGAAAAAAGGAGCTTTGATCATTGCTCTTGTTCTAGCTGGGGCAGTAGCCAGTGGGTTCGTAATGAACCACGCAACAACTCCGATTCAGTATCGGTATGACTATACCGTCAAAAGCGGAGACACTCTGTGGAACATTGCCAGCGAGGCATGTCCAGAGGGTATGGATGTACGGGAGTATATCCACGAAGTTTCCAAAATGAACGGAATCGAGGACGGGCGCATTCGCCCTGGTCAAACGATTGAGTTGTACCACTACTAGGAGGAGCCATGTACAAGAATCAAGTAAGAGACTGCATTGCTCTTGGTGAGTATAAGGGGCATAACTGGTTAATCCGCAAAGGATTATATGGACCACGAGGCTATGTTCTTCTGACCGAAGAAGAGAAGCACCGCATTATTGGAGTCCATTGTTATGACGATGCAGATTGGTTGGTAGAGCATCATATCAAGATGCACGGTGGCTGTACCTACGTTGGTGATCTTGGACTTAAGCTAGGCACCTGGATAGGCTTCGACACTAGCCATTATTGCAGCGGTCAATCTGTTAAGAATAAGGCATTTGTAAAAAATGAATGCTTACGCATTATTGACCAATTATTAGACACAAAAAAAGGCCCACTGGCCAATTAAGCCAATGGGCAGATAGAACATCCGTATTAATTATAACACAGGAGATTAACATCATGAATAAAAAAGTAGTAGTTGCATCTATGGTTATGAGTGCATTAACAGCGTCTGTATTTGCTGCAGACAACAATTTCATCGGTGGAACTGGCAACGTAGTCACCAACGGCGCTAAAAGCATTGGGGTGGTTGGCTACCAAAACACAGTCGGCGGGAATAACGCCGTAGCGTTCGGGGAGAATAACGTGGCTAATGGCACAAACTCTTTCGCAGGTGGGAACGACTCCAAAGCAATGGGCCGGAACAGCTTCGCCTATGGCGCCCATGCCGAAGCTACGGTCGAATACACAGTGGCTATCGGCTCCCAGGCTAGAACCGCAGCTTATGACACCATCGCAATCGGTAACGGGGCCTATGCCAATGGTGAATCGACTGTAGTCATTGGTAGAACTAACACCGTTAACGCGGAAAATGCAACAGTGATTGGCTCTAACAACGGAACCGTTGAAAGCGGTCACGGCGTTGTGGTTGGGTACAACAATCAGGTTCTTGATAATTCCAAAGAGCAATTAGTCTTTGGGTCTAATTCCAAAACCAAAGGCCAAGGCGCTATTGCAGTCGGAACCCATGCACAATCCGGTGCTATCGATGCCCTGGCGATTGGCAACAATACTTTAGCAGACACCCCTAATGGTGTAGCGTTGGGCACCAATTCAACTACCGACACAGCGGTCAGCACAGCTAGTGCAGTAATCGCCGGTAAGACCTATAACTTCGCTGGTGACGTGGCAGACAGTACTGTATCTGTCGGCGCTACCAATAAAGCCGGCATGGGTGGTGTGATGAACTATAAACGCACCATTACCAATGTTGCGGCAGGGCGTATTTCAGACGCATCCACTGATGCGGTTAACGGGTCTCAACTCCATTCCACAATTCAAGCGATTAACGATCTAGGAGGTCAGTTACATGAGCAAGAACAAACTATCAATCAACACTCTAATGCTATTGCTGGTAATAGCGTGTCTATTAACAACCTTAGAAGCAATGTACAGGATCATGAAGGCCGTATCAGCTCTTTAGAAAATTCTGCTCAAACAGTAGATAACCGCATCAACGGCATGGCTCAACGCATGAATCGTTTAGGCGCATCCAGTGCCGCTCTTGCTGGTCTCCATCCGCTTGATTTCAATGCGGACGACAAAGCGTCCTACGCTGTTAGTTATGGGCACTACCGCAATGCGAATGCGGTAGCTATCGGGGCATTCTATCGGCCTAACGAACGCATCATGATAGGCCTCGGCGCTTCCATTGGTGCGGAGCCAATGTACACGGCTAACGTGGCATTCAAGGTTGGTCCTGGTTCCGATTACATTGCGGAAGCTAAGAGCAAGGATGCACGCATCGCTCGTCTCGAACGATTAGTCAGCGAATTGATTGCTAAACAAGGAGCTTAGTTATGAGCTATTTAAAGGTATTTAACGCTGTAGGAAATAGCCACGAGGAGTGGCTCGCCTTCCGCCGAACTGGTATTGGTGGCTCTGATATGTCGGCCATTATGGATATGAATCCATACCGAGACGCTGTGGCAGTGTGGATGGATAAGACAGGCCGCACACAACCTGATACAGAGGGTAACCAATATACCTATTGGGGGACTAAGTTGGAGGCTCTGGTAGCCGATGAATTTGCAAAAGAAACAGGCTGGAAAGTAAGAAATAATAATTTCACTCTTCAATCTGATGAGCACCCTTGGATGCTAGCTAACATTGACCGCGAAATCGTTGGTGTCGATGCTGGGCTGGAATGCAAGACTGCATCAGCCTATAAGAAGGAAGAATGGGAAGGCGATAATGTGCCGAATGAATACTACATTCAGTGTCAGCACTATATGGCCGTAACAGGTAAATCATCCTGGTGGATTGCCTGCCTACTTGGTGGCAATACATTCGTATACAAACAGATCCCAAGGAATGAAGCAGTCATTGAGGCGATTATTGCACAAGGCGAGTACTTCTGGAATGAGTTCGTAGTCAAGGATGTAATGCCAGCCACTAACGGTAGTCAGGCATGTACAGAAGCCTTGCAAGCAATGTATCAGCCACATGATGACACATTGATAGAACTCCCTAGCTCCGCCGAGATATATATCCGGCAATACCTGGATGAGAAGGCTAAGGAGAAAGAGGCAAAATATGCGGCTAATGCTGCTAAGAATGCGCTAATGAACATGATGGGCAACAACCAGGTTGGCGTATGTGGCACTCATACAGTGAAATACACCAAGCCAAAGGCTAGGACATCGTTTAATAACAAGGCGTTTGCCGAAGCTCACCCAGATTTATTCAACCAATTTTTAGAGGAGGTTCCAGCATTGGCTCCTCAATTACGTATTAAATAAGGAGGCCTACCATGGCAACTACAAATGGAATTGCACTCAAAAAATCAAATTTAAAGCCTGCAAGCGAGGATACAACTCTCAAAGGTCTACTAGGTACAGAGCAAGTTAAAAATCGCTTTGAGGAGCTTTTAGGCAAAAAAGCGCCTGGGTTTATATCCTCTCTCCTGGCAGTCGTGAATAATAATAAACTCTTGGCCAAAGCTGAACCTAAGACAGTCATTTCTGCTGGTGCTATGGCAGCGGCATTAGATCTTCCAATCAATCAAAACCTTGGATTTGCCTACATTGTCCCTTATGGCAATCAGGCACAGTTCCAAATGGGCTACAAAGGCTATATTCAATTAGCCATGCGGACTGGTCAATATAAGAATATCAACGCCGATGTGGTTTATGAAGGTGAAATCAAGAACGTGAACCGCTTTACAGGTGAGTTCGAGTTTGGCGAGCGAACCTCTGACACAGTAGTTGGTTATATGGCATACTTCAAACTCACCAATGGATTTGAAAAGTATCTCTATATGACCCTGGAAGAAATGCAAGCCCATGCTAAGAGGTACTCCCATAATTACAAAGGTGGCACTGATAAATGGGGTCTTACCGATTTCCATACTATGGCCATCAAGACGGTTCTGAAACGCCTCTTATCTAAATATGGCATCTTATCCATCGAGATGATGAATGGTCCACAATTATCCACGGCTCTTCAAAATGACGGCGGTGTGATTAAAGATGAAGGCGACCATTTCGATGCCGACTTTGAAGGTGAAACGGTTGACGTGACGCCTGGCAATGAAGTGCCTGATTTCGTGGATCCTGACACAGGGGAAATTGTTAACAACGAGGATATGTTCAAGGAGTAGGAGATGCAGTCGTACATTGCAGAGTTAAATGCGTTTCGGAATTGGTTGACGTTCAATCAACCGTCGACTAGTGCGATTGTACTATGGTATGCACTGATGATGATCAACAATGCGTGCGGATGGAAACCAAGGTTCAATGCTGCTCATAGCGTACTGATGACATATACCGGGCTGACAAAGCCGTCCATAATCAGAGCGAGAAAAGCATTGGTTGAGTATGGACTGCTAAAGGTTTATCCCAGAGTAGGCAACCAGTCTACCGAGTACGAGCTACTAAGCATTGCGTTAAATAATGTTACGCAAAACAGCACTGCGTTAAATAATTTAACGCAAACCGACACGCAAACCGACACGCAAACCGACACCATACATAGACAAAGACAAGACAAAGATAAAGATATATGTATACACAACATTAGTACTAATGTAGTATGCAACCATTTTCAAAAGTTTGTCCGTCCTTTATTGAGCATGATGGAAGTACAGCAATTGAATGCACTGGCTAATGATTATGGTGATGACTTAGTTATTCAGGCTATAGACATATCTATTAGTAACGGAAAGCGTAGCATTGCATATATCACAGGAGTGGCCAATAACCTGGCAACGAGAGAGGGGGAAACAAATGGACGGATTGGCAACGATCATGGACAGGCTCAAGAAGAAGTACCAGTCGCAGGAAGCAAGTACAAGTACATTGAAGGATAATGCGGTCCTACATGAGGCGCTACAGTATGAACATATTGAACTGGACAAAGGAGTGATAGACAATCCGTCCAATCAGTTTGACATTCAATCGTTTGTGAATGGGTATGTGACATGTAAGAAATGCACTGATCCAGTCGAATGTAAGGCTTCATCAAAGGGTTATTGCACAACAATTACAACTGATGGTCATTTACTGCTTCGACAATGCAAGAAGTATGCCAATTATCAGAGGGTATTTAGACAAGTACTCATGTCTAGTAATGCACAGATTCCTATTGGTTATAAGGAAATGACGTTTGAAACACTAGACACGCGTGAAAATGAGCGAGCTATTGAATATGCGAAAGCAGTAGCTATTAATGCCACACCTAAAGGCATGTTCCTGTATGGAGGCACTGGGTGCGGTAAGACACATATAGCGATAGCAACATTACAGGTTTGGACACAGCATGATGCGGGCGTATTCTTTACCCTTCCTAACCTACTCGGAATCCTCCGGGATAATATGAATAACAAAGAACAGCTCGACAAGATCATGAATAAAGTACTCAATACGGATTTATTGGTCTTGGATGATATGGGCGCTGAAAAGTTCACAGAGTGGGTCGGCGAGCGCATGTTCCAGATTATAAATGATCGCTACATCAACCGCCGCAAGACCATCATTACCTCTAACTTCTCAATGGAGCAGTTAGAGAAACGAATGGGGGAACAGGGTAATCGCATTATGAGCCGTGTGGCGGCTATGTGCACAGTATTCAAAGTAAACGGTAGAGATAGGAGACTAGATTAATGGAAAGAAATTGCCACCGGTGCAACAAGAGATTCAATCCAGATAACAGCGAAAGCGAGACCGTGTGTCAATCGTGTATGGATCTTCAAAAGGCTGGTAAACCGCCAGTGAAATTTAAGCAGTTGACCTGGGTAGAAATGGCCAAGGCTAGACGGGAGAAATTAATTGATAGCGGGGCTAGATTATGTATGGCCTGTGGGGAGCCTATTTCACCACTAGAAGGGCCATCTATGTTCTGCACCGATTGCTTTAACAAGAAGGTATGGAATTCAACAAGCTATCGCCAGCGGACGGCTAAGAAAGTGCATCCTAAGAAAATATGCATATTCTGTGGAAAAGAGTTTCAACCAACTGATGCGAGACAGACATTGTGCAGTCCTGAATGTAAAAAGGCGAGACATAATTGGCATTCTAAACAACGGATTCTGCGAAACAAACAGAAAGGAGCTAGCCAATGACACGTGAAGAATTACTGGACGACATTGAACAGTCATATAAAGAAGAGACGCAAAAGCTGGAGACAGTGAATGTAAGGATTTACTTTAGTGGCTATACAGATTATGAATTTGAAGATTGCACCCAGGCAGAAGCTGAACGCATGGCACGGGAGGAATGGGAGACCAGCTCTCTTGATGACTGTTGCGAGGCGCAGATTGATAGAGTGGAATAAGGAGGAGCTATGCACAAGCATTGTTACTGTTGCGGGCGTAAGTTGACCACGCTCAACCAATCGCAACACGATCATATTTGTCGACATTGTTGGGAACGGTGGGGTGTTAGACACCGCATCACAGGGTGGCGGGGCTTTCTATTGGATATGGTGGAGGAACGCTTCACCAGACTTCTCATTGCGAGTGCTGTGGTCTTGTTGGCCGTCTGGTGCATCTACTGTGTGATGACATGGGGTGCACGATGATGATTGATAAGAATACAGTCCTGGTCATATTGGGTCGACCGGCCACCAAGAAGAACAGCAGTAGAATTGTGCGTGTTGGCAAGTTTCACAAACCATTACCATCGAAAGCATTTGTTGTTTATGAAAGAAAAGCATTAGATCAGCTTAAAGACTATGACACGTTGCATTATGCTGGTTCATTACAGCTGATTGTTCGGTACTATCTCCCGGACAGGAAGTGGTGGCCCGACCTGATAGGACTACTACAAGCGACCAGCGACATATTACAAAAGGCTGGAATTTATGATGATGATAAATACATCGTGAGTTATGACGGATCATGCATTGCAGGTCTTGATAAAGAGAACCCACGATGTGAGATTGAAATAAAGGAGTTAGGCCCATGGCTATACTAAAATACAAGAAATTACGGGAAGGAGCACAGGCTCCCGTGAGAAAAACGGAAGGAGCTTTTTGCTTCGACCTTATTTGCCCTGATGACGTCGAATTAATCGGCGGAATGCTTGGCCAAATCGTCCCTCTAGGGCTTGCTGTGGAGGTGCCTGGTGGAAATGCCTTAATGATTGCTCTAAGGTCCAGCACAGGGGCAAAAACGAATATTAGATTAGCTAATGGTATCGGCATTATAGATTCCGATTACCGGGGTGAGATTGGATTGATTCTAGACAATATAGGCGTCAGCAAGACCATCATCAAAGCTGGCGATCGTATTGGCCAATGCTATCTAGCTAATGGAACGATTGACGCCTTTGTAGAGGTTGATGAATTATCTGATACAGAACGAGGTACTGGCGGATTCGGAAGTACAGGGAGGTAACTATGAATAAAGCAGAATACGATAATGTAAATCGTCCAAAGCATTATGAGATATGGGACGGCCTGGAAGCTAAGGATGTGGTGAAGCTCTTGCTAACACCAGAGGAGTATCGAGGTTGGTGCAAAGGCAACTTATTGAAGTACAGATTTAGGGCCGGCCTCAAGGATCCTAACAAGATAGTAGAGGATATTAATAAATCCATTTGGCAGTCTAATGAATTGAACGGAGGCAAGTAACTATGTGGGCATTAGTTATGTTTACCTTGTTACCTGGTATAGCGGTTGGCCTGATTCTACAATCTGTCATGATAGGGTTAGCTGTATTTGTTGTTGTGGCCAGCATACTAGCTGCCTTTGTATGCTTCCAGTTATGCTTCGTTGACGTTGTAACGAAGAATGCCGCTAAGACATACGCTGATACGTTGGCAGAGGTATTGGGGGAATATCGGCATGACGACTAAGTACTTTAATAAATATGACAGGGAGCGGATGATGATCCTGGCATTGCTAATCAGCCGATTGCCAGATATTGTCGATAATTTCAGCGCTAATCTTATGGATAACAAATTGAGAGGCCGTGTGAAGTCTGCCTATAAACACCTTAATGCTGTATTCCATGGCGTGCTGGATGACGTTGCCTTTGAGCAGAGGAAACAGCTTCAACGGGCTATTTATCACCATGACATCAAAGTGCTGGCGCAATCTGAATTAACCGCTGAAGAAGCGGATGATAGCAATGACACATTCCTGGACCTCATGGCCGTTGTACAAGAGGAGCGTTGTTACAAATGCAACCTCGATAATATCGAAGCATGTCCTTATCGTGTGGCTATGTTGAATTGGTCAGTCCCTGTGTTTAATGAGTACTGCGAAGAGGGCGAATGCCCCTATAAAGTCGTGTTAGATTAGGAGGAATAATATGAAAATGAAACTAAAGCCTTGTCCGTTTTGTGGGCGTGATGTTGCCTTGGTTGATAAAACTCCAGACCTTCGGCTTCATATCGTTTGTCGTTGGTGTGGGGTATCAATGAGAGATGTGTTTGAAGATTGTGCAGAGCATCTTGTGAAGGCATGGAATACAAGAGTGGGAGAAGGTTATGAATAATGAAGGCTATCGGGATCCTACAGCGGATGAGGCTATGGACAACCTATCGGCAGACGATAACAAAGTAAACTTGGTTATCTTAATATGCAAGGCGGCCGCAAAGTTAGCTGGGTTCAAGATTTCCAACCGTATTGTACTGATTGATGTTAAGAAGAAGCGCACCTGGAGGTAGTCATGACAGCAAAGGAATATGTAAGCCAGCTGATTGGCATCAATGCCCGCATCAGAGAAGTAGAGGTTACCCTGTCCGCTTTGAAACATGAAAAGGATACGTTGGGCGCTACCCGTTATGATGCAGTAAGGGTCAGTGGTGGAGTGCCAGGCGACTTGAGCGATGTGATCATACGCATTCAGGATGATATTATCCGCTATTATGAACGGTTAAAGCATTTGAGGGCACTGAAGAATTCGGTAGAGATGACAGTCAGTCAGATTAGAGACGGGCGCCATGCGACTCTTTTAATTCTTCGGTATGAGCACCGATGCACCTGGGCATATATCGCTGACGCCCTATCCACCAGTCATAATATCGTGAATGCAGATACTGCAAGGCTTAAGATGCATAAGAGAGCCTTAGAAGATTTAGATGAATTGCTTAGCCGTTCGGAAAGTAACGGTACATTCGTTTCTAATATGCGATAATGTATATGTGAGTAGTTGAGAACTGGGTACACCTCAACGAAAGCCTCCTTTCAGTTTCACACACTCTTACCGCTAGAAACTGTAAAACCGAATAAGAAAACACCAGTCCTTTTGTTGATTCTCTGGCTGGTGTTTTTTTATACCCAAAATTATGTGATTGAAAACCATACCTTAGTGAACGTGGAATCCTCCAATTTACCATGAATAGACCGCTACTGTAGACAGACGCTAGGGTATGGTTTTGAGTTTCATAAGTATTGTCAGAAAGGAGGTGTTTGCGTGACACCGAAACAAAAGCGCTTTTGTGTTGAATACCTGGTTGATTTAAATGGCACACAAGCTGCGATTAGGGCGGGATACAGTAAGAAAACGGCTAATCGAATAGCTAGCCAGCTCTTGTCTAAACTTGACATAAAAAGCTACATCGCTGAAATCAGAGAGCGTGAGTTTGAAGATACGATTGCCACAGCTAAAGAAGCAGAGGCATTTCTTGCTAAGGCAATGCGGGGAGATATTGATGAGGAAGTCATCGTGACAGAAGGCACTGGCGACGGCATGAGCCGAGCGAGGACGGTAACAAAGCAGATATCAGCCAAGGACAGGCTGAAAGCAGCCGAGCTAATTGGCAAACGCAATAGCCTCTTCACTGATAAGGTCGACGTTGATGCAACGATTCGGCCAGTTGTAATAGGAGGCGAAGATGAACTCACCGATTAATGTGACGCTACCTTCTATCGTGGGCGGTGGCTACCGCAGTTTTTGGCATTGGAAAGGCCGGTATCGAGTGGTAAAAGGCTCTCGTGCCAGCAAGAAATCAGCCACAATGGCACTCTGGTGTATCGTTAGCATGATTAAATATCCAGATGCCAATCTGCTAGTGGTCCGTAAAACCTATAGAACGCTTAAAGACAGCTGTTTCGCACAGCTAAAATGGGCCATGAGGAGGCTCGGTGTTGAGCAGTGGTTCAAATGCACAGAGTCTCCGCTGGAGATTACCTACAGGCCAACTGGCCAGAAGATATTGTTTCGTGGGTTAACTTGTTCTAGCTCACGTTAAACCTGTCTAATTCATGGGAAGCCGTAACGTAAAGGCGACGGTGATCATGAGCGAAGATTGAATCAATAACGTGCAACGACTATCGAAAAGCACAGGGATGTGAACCGAGTAGAGTAGGACTCAAGCGAGTCCGAAACGGCAGGTATTGCAATAGCAATAAAGATATAGTCTGAACTATATGGAAACATATAGAGTTGTAGCGGATGTGGCTATAACGTAACAAATAAGTAGACGATCCTCTTAAAGTTACATCAGTAACGGTGGACGTTGGGGCCTTGTGCTTTCTCTGGATTGAAGAAGCATATGAGGTCATGAGTGAGGATGATTTCGACCGCCTGGATGAATCTATTCGTGGTATTTTGCCAGACGGCTTGTATCACCAGGTGACGCTCACCCTGAACCCATG
>ENA-OWMA01000120-OWMA01000120.1-human-metagenome-genome-assembly--contig:-NODE-120-length-12637-cov-5.613337_pt1 | contig 12637 bp, 14 predicted proteins | sample MGYA00245357_ERZ651120 | MGnify/ENA primary metagenome ERZ651120 (study PRJEB26857, sample SAMN00036273) | human metagenome | isolation source: G_DNA_Saliva | study: EMG produced TPA metagenomics assembly... | reverse complement strand
CTCCTCTGGGGTATCGTGCTTTTGACCTCAACTACCACTGCCTTGGTAGGACCTATGGCCTTCTTCGGCTTTATGCTAGCCAATCTCACTTACCTGATTGTCAAAGATTATCGGCACAAGTTGCTCTTTATCGTGGCTATTCTGGTCGGATTTATCAGTTTGACCTTGGGGCAGGCCCTGATTGAACGAGTATTTGCTCTGGAAATTCGCATCAGTATGATCATCGAGAGTGTGGGTGGCTTCTTATTCTTTATCTTACTTTATAGGAGGGCGCGTCGGTGAAACTGGAAAACATTGACAAATCCATTCAAAAACAGGATATTTTGCAAGGCATTTCGCTTGAAGTCAGTCCTCAGAAACTGACAGCCTTTATTGGTCCAAATGGTGCTGGAAAATCGACTCTCCTCTCTATCATGAGCAGACTGACCAAGAAAGATCAGGGAATTCTCAGTATCAAAGGCCGTGAAATCGAGAGCTGGAATTCGCAAGAACTGGCTCAAGAACTGACTATCCTAAAGCAGAAAATCAATTACCAAGCCAAATTGACTGTTGAAGAACTGGTCAGTTTTGGACGTTTTCCCTACAGCCGAGGTCGACTGAGACCAGAAGATTGGGAAAAAATCCGAGAAACTCTGGACTATTTAGAACTGACCAACTTAAAAGACCGCTACATCGATAGCCTGTCTGGGGGACAACTCCAGCGAGTCTTTATCGCTATGGTACTGGCCCAGGATACAGACTTTATCTTGCTAGATGAACCGCTCAACAATCTCGACATCAAACAAAGCGTCAGCATGATGCAAAGTCTTCGTAGACTGGTGGAGGAACTCGGTAAGACCATTATCATCGTCCTCCACGATATCAACATGGCCAGTCAGTATGCAGATGAGATTGTCGCCTTCAAAGATGGTCAAATCTTTTGCAAAGGAACGACAAATCAAATCATGCAGGATGACCTGCTCAGTCAACTATATGAGATTCCCATCACGCTAGCTGATATCAATGGCAAAAAGATCTGTATCTATAGCTAATAACATATAAGTTCAAGTTAGAGAACCTTCAGTCTCTTAGTCAATAAGACCAAGAGACTCCCTAAATCGTTATCACATTTTAAAAAGGAGAAATCATGAAAACATCCCTTAAACTTTATTTCACTGCCCTAGTGGCCAGCTTCTTGCTTCTACTTGGTGCATGCAGTACAAATACAAACTCAAGCACTAGCCAGTCGGAAACAAGCAACTCTGCTCCAACAGAGATAACCATTAAAAGTTCACTAGACGAAGTCAAACTTTCAAAAGTTCCTGAAAAAATTGTTACCTTTGACCTCGGCGCTGCGGATACTATTCGTGCTCTAGGATTTGAAAAAAATATCGTTGGAATGCCTACAAAAACAGTACCAACCTATCTCAAAGACCTAGCTGGAAAAGTTAAAAATGTTGGTTCTATGAAAGAACCTGATTTAGAAGCTATCGCCGCCCTTGAGCCTGATTTGATTATTGCTTCCATACGTACACAAAAATTCGTAGACAAATTCAAAGAAATCGCCCCAACAGTTCTCTTCCAAGCAAGCAAGGACGACTACTGGACTTCTACCAAGGCTAATATCGAATCCTTAGCAGGCGCCTTCGGCGAAACAGGTACACAGAAAGCCAAGGAAGAATTAGTCAAGCTAGACAAGAGCATCCAAGAAGTAGCTACTAAAAATGGAAGCTCTGACAAAAAAGCCCTTGCTATTCTACTCAACGAAGGAAAAATGGCAGCCTTTGGTGCCCAATCTCGTTTTTCTTTCTTGTATCAAACCTTGAAATTCAAGCCAACTGATACTCAATTTGAAGATTCTCGCCACGGACAAGAAGTCAGTTTTGAAAGTGTCAAAGAAATCAATCCTGACATCCTCTTTGTCATCAACCGTACCCTTGCCATCGGTGGGGACAACTCTAGCAACGACGGTGTCCTAGAAAATGCCCTTATCGCTGAAACTCCTGCCGCTAAAAATGGCAAGATTATCCAACTAACACCAGATCTCTGGTATCTAAGCGGAGGCGGACTTGAATCAACCAAACTCATGATTGAAGACGCACAAAAAGCCTTGAAATAAGCTACTTTAAACTCAATAATATCTTTACATGATAAAACGCATCCTAGCAAGCTCACTCAAACCTGATAGGATGCGTTTTTATCATTTCACTAAAATATTTTTACCCAGCCTCATTTTTCTTCTTGATTCCGTTTGAGTGAAAAGTGGTCTGGGACGGGGTCCTTACCTGTTTTCGACCAGGGATGGCAACGTAAAATCCGAGCCAAGCCCATCAAAACACCCTTGAAGCCATGTTTTTCAATAGCCTGAATCATGTAGTTTGAACAAGTCGGCTCAAAGCGACAAGAGGGTGGAAAGGCTGGCGAGATAAAGCGTTGGTAAAAGCGTACTGGCGCTATTAAGATTCGTTTCATTATTTCTTGGTTACAGCCATGGTGTGTAGTTGGCTGATTTCTTTTTTATTAAGACGACGGGATTCTCCTGGACGGAGTCCTGTCAAGTCTAGATGTCCAAAACGGGTCCGTGACAACTTGTCCACTTGGAGACCGACAGCTTCAAACATCTTTTTAACCTGGTGGTTACGCCCTTCATGGATAGTCAACTGCACCACAGAGCGGTTTTTGACTGGATCCACTTTGAGAATCTCATAGACAGCCGGCTTGGTTTTCTTGCCATCAATCTCAAGTCCACGGGTCAAGGGGCGGAGATTGTCCTTATTGGCCACACCTTTAACACGCGCGACATAGACCTTGTCAATCTCATTACGAGGGTGAATCATCTCATCAGTAAAATCCCCATCATTGGTCAAAATCAAGACTCCTGATGTATCCCAGTCCAAACGACCTACAGGGTAGATGCGCTCTTTCACGTTGGGCAAGAGGTCGACAACCGTCTTTCGGCCCTTGTCATCTGTCACGCTGGAAATGACACCGCGTGGTTTGTTAAGCAGATAGTAGACCTTTTCTTCGTTGTAGATGGGTTGGCCTTCTACTTCGACCTTGTCACCTGACTTGATAGTCGTTGCTAGTTCACGTACCACTTGGCCGTTAACCGTCACCAAACCTTGCTTGATCAGCTCTTCTGCTTTTCTCCTACTGGCCACACCTGCGTGGGCAATATACTTATTGATTCTCATCTTCTTCTATCCTTTCACCAAATAATTGGCTTTCTTGGGCTTGAATCTCAAGCTCATCAATCACTGGTAATTCTTCCAAATGATTTATCCCCATGTAATCTAGGAAATAATCTGTAGTCACATAGAGGTTGGGGCGCCCCAACACTTCTTTTTTCCCGTCTTCTCGTATCAAGTCAAAGGCCTGCAACTTTGCCAAGGCCCCACTCGAGTTGACCCCACGGATGGCATCAATCTCTATCCGTGTGATGGGCTGCTTGTAGGCAATGATGGACAAGGTCTCAAGGGCAGCCCGAGATAAACTCTGGTTGATAGGTGCCTTAGAGTATTCCTTCAAAATCTCTGAAAACTGAGGCTTGGTCACTAATCTATAAGCGCCCCCTGTCTCAATCAGAGCCAAACTGGAATCTGGGTCCTTTTCATACTTCTGGGCTAATTTTTCTAAACTCTGTTGGATGCCTGTCGGTGGCAGAGAGAGGAGTTCAGCTAACTGGCGGACCCTAATCCCATCTTCACCCGCTACAAACAAGAGCGCTTCTATTTTTGCTAAAGTACTCATCTTTCCTCTCTATCAAGTCTAGCTTTGGGCCACTTGACTTTCTTCCTTCTTTTCCATGAGATAGATATCTCCGAAACTCTCCTCTTGCACGAGGATCAGCTCCTGGGTTTTGATTAACTCTAGGGTTGCCAAAAAGAGGGTGATGACCTCTTGGAGATTCTGGGCTTCCCTGAACAAATCCTGCAAGCGCAATTGATCTCGTCCAGCCAAGGACTCTTTCACGATGACCATCATGTCCTCAATCTTATACTCATCCCGCAAGATAGTCGTGTGATTCTGTGCAAACTCCTCTTTTTTCTTGGCTAGGATATTTGAAAAAGCCAAAAAGAGGTCAATGGTCGTCTTGTCATGCACAAGCTCCGCATCTTCGTAAATCAACTCTGTCGGCGCTTTGGAATAATACTGGGCCCGATCTTGGTGCTTAGCTTCCAAGTGTTCCCCCAAGAGCTTGAACTTGCGGTATTCTTCGATTTGAGAGAGAAGATCCTGCTCCAGATCATCCTCCAAGTCTGTCACTTCTGCCACCTTTGGAAGAAGCTTACGGCTCTTGATCAGCATCAACTGACTGGCCATGACCATGTACTCACCCGTCACTTCCAGACGCATGGCCTGCAGGGTTGAGACATAGGCTAGATACTGCTCGATAACTTCCGTAATGGGCACATCGTAGATATCCATCTGGTACTTAGAAACCAGGTGCAAAAGCAAGTCCAGGGGCCCTTCAAAATCTTTTAATTTAATATCCATTATCTATATTTTTCTAAGGTCAGGACTGTTTTTAATCCTAATTTTTTTGCAATTTCGTACAAATCGACCTTGTTTTCAATTTGTCGTAGAATGAACTGTTCCCGCAAGGCTTGGGCTGATAGTGCTGGAAAACCTTTCTCCTTGACAAAGGATTCTAGCTGACGAAAGGCCCACTGACGAGAATAGGCTTTCCCTCCCCTTTCAAAGAGATAGGTCTGCCCCATCAAGGGTTCCAATTCTGAAAGCAAGGTCGTGGGAATGGTGACAATCCTCTGTTGGGAAGCCTTCTTGATTCGCAACACCTGAAAGTCCAGATTGATGTCTGCAACCTTAAGGGCTAAAATCTCACTCGGTAAGAGCCCCATTTCTAGGATTAAGAGCGCTAGCAAGCGACCCTCTGCATAGTCACTTTCTTGCCAAAAAGAGTCTAGGTTTAACAGCTCTGGTTTTGCCGTCTTCTTTTCAGCTTGTTTGGCTAATTCCAAACGATAAAAGCTATCCACTTCTCCTTTTTGATAGAGAAAGTAGAGAAATTGGTTACAGGCCGAAATCTTTCGTTTCTGGGCGCTGATCTTTAGATTGGCTAGCTGGGCTTGGTAAATCTTGAGACTGGTCTCAGAAATCCGCTCGCCCACAATGTCTAAAAATTGCTCCAGATCATACTTATAGGACTGCTTGGAATTGGTAGACAAGCCCTGCTTTTCATCTAAAAAGGCTGAAATCCTATCTCTCATTTGCATCGAATCTCATATTCCTTACTAAAGTCATGCAAGAGGGCATTGACTGCCTTGAGGATAGACTTGCGCGTGATAATCCCTTGGAAAATCCCTGACGCATCCACAACCGGCAAGAAGGACTCATCTACCAGCTTGTGCAAGACCTCTGTAATAGTAAAATCAGGCGAGACGACCGCTACGTCCGTTCTCGTCATATGAACAATATCCGTATCTGCCATGATTTCTTGACTCAAGTCATGCTCCATCTGATAAGCCATAATATCTCTGAGCCCAATCGTCCCAACAAACTGTTTTTCATCTGTCACAACAGGAACACGGGTATAGGTCATCTGACTGAGCAAGAGGGTCGCGTGATCTGCATTGTGGGTATCAATCAACACAGCTAGATTTTCAGCAGGGGTCAAAAAAGTTTCTTCTTGCCCCAACAAGAAAGTCTCAAACTCCTTGGCAATCATCGGCTAAACTCCTTGGACAAGCCCGGATACACCTCATGGTCTCGTGTCAAAAAGTCCACTTTAAAATAACTGTCATCAATCTCCACACGAGCATAGAGACATTCTCTGATGGTCCCACGTGGTTGACTGATGGAACCTGGATTTAGAAAGAGGGTCTTGCCTTCCATCCAAGCGCTTGGCACATGCAAGTGACCATAGAGACAGATATCGGCCTCTTCTTCCTGAGCCCAGTAGTCCAACTTTTGAAAGTTGAAATTGATGTCAAACAAGTGACCATGGGTTTGGATAATCTTGGTCGAACCAAGCTCAGTCACCAAACGTTCTGGGTAGCCGGCGTAGAAGTCCATGTTCCCTTTAACAACACGGATGCCTTCCCAAAGGGGAGAATCAGGACGCAGTTCAGAATCGCCATTATGAAAAACGGCATCAACTTTGCCCACATAGCGATCACGGATTTCTTCCACAATCAAGCTATCGCCATGGGAATCGCTCATTACAATGATGGTTTGCTTTGCCATGATGGAAATACCTCCAAAAGTTTCTTAACGGCTAAGGCACGGTGAGATTGACTATTTTTTTCTTCAAGGGTTAATTCAGCTGATGACTTGCCTGTTTCTCCTACTAGGAAAAGAGGGTCATAGCCAAAACCATTTTCACCCTTAGGTTCAAAGTTAATGTAGCCTGGCCAGTCTGCTTCAACAACCAAACTTTCCTTGTTTGGACTGGCTACGACTAGGGTTGTATGGAATTGAGCCGAGCGGTCCTTGAGTTCAAAGACCATGGCCAATTCGTGCAAGAGTTTGGCATTGTTTTCACGGTCAGTAGCTCCCACACCTGCGAAACGAGCTGACCAGACACCTGGCAAGCCACCAAGGACATCGACTTTGAGACCTGAGTCATCTGCCAAAACCATCTTGCCCGTTAATTGAGAAATGGTTTCTGCCTTGAGACGGGCATTTTCTTCGAAGGTCATGCCTGTTTCAGCTACTTCAGGCAGGTCAGGATAGTCATTAAGATTTTCCACATCGTAGCCTAACTTATCAAAGATAGCTCGGAACTCTTTGGTCTTGCCTTCGTTTCGAGTCGCAATCAATAAGGTTTCTCTGACCTTGCTTGTCTCAAAGAAATCATGAACATTGACCCCTTCTTTAGGCAATGCTACATGCAGGAGTTGCCCATTTTCAATCAAGAGAAAAGCTCCCTGACGTTGGATGACTTCCAGATTTCGTCCCATTTCTTGGTTGAGGATATCTACCACAAAAGACAATAAACGGTAGAGAGAACCATAGCGTAAAACAATCACAGAAATAGGAAAACCTTGTTCCTCATCTCGAAATCTTTGGGCAAACTCAAATAGAGGAAAATCCAAGTCTTCATCAGTCAATGTCCGGACACCACCAAAAATACTATATGAGCCGACATACCAGTCCTGGTCATCCTTGTATTCATAAATTTTATTTGTCATAATTCTACATGCTCCACATGAATCTCTTTTTCAAGCCATTCTTCACCAATTTGTGCAAAACTTTGGCTGCTGGCTGTTGTGTAAAAACGGTGATGGAGTGGTCCAGCATCGCGACCACGATTGATTTCAAAATAATTGAGTAAGACTGAAATGTCCCGTACGCACTCTGCCCCACTATCGATAAGTTGAACCTTGGGCCCCATAACATTTTGAATAATAGGTCTGAGAAGCGGATAATGGGTACAACCCAAAATCAGGCTATCCACCTTTCCAACCAAGGGACGCAGGGTTTCATAGACCACTTTCTTGGTGACACTGGTTGACAGGGCACCAGACTCCACCAAGGGAGCAAACTTGGGACAGGCCAAGCTCTCCACCTGTAAGTCCGGATCCAGATCATGGATTTTCTGGCGGTAGATATCTGATTGTACCGTCATAGGCGTTCCAATTACTCCGATTTTCCCACCTTGGCTGGACTTGATAGCTGCCGAAGCTCCTGGCAAAATCACACCTAGGACGGGAATGTCTAGTTGAGCCTTGATTTCTTCCCAGACGACCGCAGTCGCAGTATTACAAGCAATGACAATCATTTTGACATCCTTGGTCAAGAGAAAGTTGACCAACTGCCAAGTATATTCACGAATTTGCTCAGCAGGACGGGGACCATAGGGCGCCCGTGCCGAATCTCCAATATAGACGATTTCTTCATGGGGAAGCTGGCGCATGAGCTCGCGCACAACGGTCAAGCCCCCGACACCCGAATCCAAAAAACCAATTGGTCGATTATCCATACAGTCTTCTTTCTAGTCTTTTTTCTGATTGATAGTTCATTATGATTACCGTTCCTTATGAACTGAATAATGACAGCCTAATCAACAACTATCTCTCTTAATCATAATCAAATATCAATAGAATGCAAGGAAAAAGTCTCATCCCTAAACCCTTAGCCAACATAGTGAGAAGTCTGGAACTTTCATCCCAGACTTTTCCTTATTTATTTTTTCTTTTTATTGTTAGCAAGGGCTGCCTTTTGTTGGCGGATGATTTGGTGGTAAACTTGTTGTACCTTGGCTTCGCTTGGTTTTTGACCATTTGCACTCAAAAGAGTACGAACTGCTTCAGCATTCAAACGTGGGTTGTCAGCAAATTCTTTTTTGATTTGCTTACGAACCAAGTACATTCCTCCAAGAGCTCCTCCTAGAAAAGCTAGCACAATCAATACAATTGCTAAAAGTAAATCCATCATTTTTCTCCTGTTTCTTTTTGAGTCTCTTTCATTATACCACAAAATAGCCACCCTGACCAGTTTGTTTTACGCTTTCAGAGATGGAATAGACAGCAAAAAGAACCCTGCTTTTATGCGAAAGAGGGCTCCTTACTAAGTTTAATTTACATAGATAGCCAGTGTCTGGTAAGGTTTGAGTAGAATTTTTTCAGACACTTCTGCATCTTCATAGTTTGAAATCAAAATTCGTCCATTTTGGTAGGCTACTGATAAGTCGATTTCCAGTTCTGTGGCATAAAAATTATTGAGTACTAGTAACTTTTGATCCTCATACTGGCGTTCAAAAGTATAGACTTGTTTGCTATCTTCAAAGACTGGTTTGTAACTTCCTTCTGATATGATAGGCATTTCTTTACGAAGTCGAATCAAGTCTTGGTAGAAGGTGAAAATCGGGCCTTGGATTTCATTTTCTACATTGATGTGAGGGTAGGATTTTCCTGCCTTGAGCCAAGGCGTCCCTACTGTAAATCCTGCATTTTCCGAAGAATCCCACTGCATGGGAATTCGTGAATTATCACGCGACTTAGCCTGAATAATCAGGAAGGCTTCTTCCTGACTCTTCCCTTCCTCTAAGAGCATCTGATAAGCATTGATCGATTCGACATCCACATAATCAGCCATAGAATCATAGTCTGGGTCAATCATCCCGATTTCCTCCCCCATATAAATATAAGGTGTTCCACGAGAATTTCTATTTGTAGATTTTGCAAAACGTAAGAAATAAAAGACTGAGACACTAGATCTCAGCCTTTTTCTTTATCCCAAAACCAATTCATCACTGACCAGACTTTGACCACTATTTTTCTGGAAGAGATGCATGAGATTTTCAACCGTCAGATGCTTTTTCTCCTCTCCCTTGACATCCACCACTATCTTACCCTGATAGAGCATAATGATACGATTGCCGTACTCAATCGCATGGTTCATATCATGGGTAATCATCAAAGTCGTCAACTGATGGTGTTCCACAATCTTTTGCGTCAAGTCCATCACCATTTGACTCGTTTTCGGATCAAGCGCCGCAGTGTGTTCATCCAAAAGCAAAAGTTTAGGTTTCACCAGAGCTGCCATGACTAGGGTCAAGGCCTGTCTCTGTCCTCCTGAAAGGTATTGAGTATCCACTTTCAAACGATTTTCAAGACCAATATTCAACTCCTTCAAGGCCTCTTGGAACTGGATTCTGTCCTTCTCCTTCACTCCCCAACCAAGCCCTCTCTTCTGCCCACGTCTCAAGGCAATAGCCATATTCTCCTCAATCGTCAAACGAGAAGCTGTTCCCATCTTAGGATCTTGAAAAACACGGGCAATATCCTTGGCTCTCTTTCTTACACTCAGATTTTTAATGGATTTGCCTGCCAATAAAAGGTCCCCTTCGTCCACCGATAGATTGCCAGCCAAGATATTCATCAAAGTGGATTTCCCTGCTCCATTTCCACCAATCACAGAGATAAAATCTCCCTCTTCAACTTCTAAATCTAATCCTTTGAGGACATGGTTCTCATTGACCGTCCCTGCTTCAAATGTTTTGTGAATATTTTCAAGTGTTAACAAACTTGCCATAACTTTCTCCTCCTATTCATTTCTCAATTTCAGACCACGAATCTTTAATCTCTTTTGCAATTCTGGTGCAAATAAAACCAAGGCTAACAAGATTGCATTAAAGAGACGAACTAGATTTTGATCTAGATTTGGAATTTCATAGATATTTAAAATAATCAAACGGTAAACAATGGCACCGATTCCGATAGATAACAAGCGACCTCCAATGGTCAAGTCGTGTATCAAGACTTCCGCAATAATCACTGCACTCAAACCAACAACGATGGTTCCTGTCCCAGAAGTCACATCTGAAAATCCATCATTTTGAGCGAACAAGGAACCACACAGGGCAATCAAACCATTTGAAATCATGTAACCAACAATCTTCATGGTGTCTACATTGACCCCATTGGCCTCACTCATCGGAATATTGTCCCCAGTCGAACGCAAGACCAAGCCAATCTCCGTTTTCATCAAAAGAGTCAAGACTAAACAAACAAGTAAGAGACAGGCCAAACTGAATGAGAAAACAGCTTCTTCATTTGTCAGCCCCAAACTCGCCAATTGTTTAAAGACGGTTGCAGAATCTCCCAAGGAAAGATTGGGCACACTTCCCATGATTTTAATATTGATGGAATAAAGCCCTGTCAAGGTCACAATCCCTGTCAAGAGAGCTGGAATTTTCATCTTGGTGTGGAGCATTCCTGATACAAGACCTGCTACCATACCTGCCAGCAAAGCAAGTAAGGTCGCAATCCAAGGATTTGTCCCTGCCTGTATCTGCGATACAACGACAGCTGCCCCCAAAGGAAAGGCTCCTTCAGCAGTCATATCCGCAATATCCAAAATACGGAAAGTCAAGTAAACTCCAATGGCCATAATCGACCACAACAAACCTTCTGATAAACTAGATAATACAAAACTCATCTTAAACCTCCCTATTCCTTGCTTTCCAACTTACTAATATCAATTCCTAGTGCATCTGCCATTTCTTGATTGGTATGCAATTCCAGTTTTTCAGGCAACTCAACTGCTATATTTTCTGGCTTCTCACCTTTTAAAACACGAATCAGCATGCGAGCTGTCTGTCTTCCCAATTCTTCATAATTGGTTCCGTAGTTATACAAGCCACCAACCGCAACCATTTCTGTTGAACCACCAAATACTGGAACCTTGTGCTTAATAGAAACCTGCTTGACTGTTTCCATGGTTGACGAAATGATATTATCCGTTGGTACAAAAACCATATCCACCTCTGCCATCAAGCTTTCTGCAGCCGCCTTGACGTTGTTACTGTCCAAGATTGTTTTTTCAACAACGGTAAAGCCTTTTTCTTCCAGAATGCGTTTAGCTTCATCCTTTTGTACAACTGAGTTTGGCTCGCTCTGAGTATAGAGAATTCCAATCGTTTTAGCCTTTGGCAACACTTTCTTTATCAAATTGATTTGGATTGAAATGGCATCTGATGACTGGTCGCTTGTCCCGGTCACATTGCCCCCAGGATGCTCTCTTGACTCAACCAACTTGGCACTGACAGGGTCTGTTACCGCTGAAAAGATAACCGGTGTCGTTTGTGTTGTATTAGCCAAGCTCTGAGCAGAAGGCGTTGCGATGGCTAGAACGACATCACTAGATTCTGCTAGTTGCTGGGAAATGGTTTTTAGATTTCTTTGTTCTCCCTGTGCATTTTGCAAATCAATCTCGATATTTTTCCCTTCAGCATAGCCTTGCTTGGCAAGCTCATCCACAAACCCTTCTCTAGTAGCGTCTAAGGACTGGTGGGTAATAAATTGCGAAATACCGATACGAAACACATCTTTTTTCTTATCTGCCTTCAACTGATGCAAACTAATCAGAGAGGTCAAGAGAATCCCCACTACCAAGAGAGGGGCTAGTAATTTTCGAACAACTTTCATAATGAAACTCCTTCTCAGAAAAGATAAAACAAAAAACCGCCTAGATAATATCTAAACGGATGCTTGAAATAAGCTAACAAGTTACAACTTAGCTAGTCCATTTAGATATTCATCTATATGGACCACAATCAAAAATCTTAGCCACATAGATACAAACAAATTGCTTGAACTGTTTGCATCCATGGTGACATGTCTACAAACACTATCTAAAGTAGCTAAAGTAAAAGTTTTGATTCATCGTTACAGCTTGTTTCTTATTCATTTCTTTTTCTGCTTTCTTTTTTGATGTTTCCTATCTTACCACCTTTTTCATCACCTGTCAAGAATATTTCAGAATTTTTTAAATTTTTTTGAAAATTCTTTCAGGTCGCTTTCAATTCTTTTAGAATAATTTCAAAGATTTGCCCATTAGACAAAATAGAACGATTTGAAGGCGTTTATGATATTTAGTTGTACTAGAGCCTTTTAAAAGTGTTTTGATGGCTTGTATTTCTTCTTTGGTTGATTTCATATCACTATTATATAATGCGTTTTGATTTTAGTATAGTATTAAACTGACTCTTGGCAGTCGGACAAAAAATCGACAGTTATTTTATACTGTTTAAAACCAATAGTCAATACGACAATCTCTTTACTTTTCGGTTATCAACTCTGTAGATTGCTAACATATCCAAAATAAGCTAAGTATCCCGAGGATAGGCAACAGAAATGAATTATTTATACTCTGGATACCACTTCAAATCACGAACTGCTTTGGCCATATC
>ENA-OWMA01000115-OWMA01000115.1-human-metagenome-genome-assembly--contig:-NODE-115-length-12898-cov-6.507670_pt1 | contig 12898 bp, 10 predicted proteins | sample MGYA00245357_ERZ651120 | MGnify/ENA primary metagenome ERZ651120 (study PRJEB26857, sample SAMN00036273) | human metagenome | isolation source: G_DNA_Saliva | study: EMG produced TPA metagenomics assembly... | reverse complement strand
AGCTTTGAGGTTGCAGATAAAGCTGACGTGGTTTGAAGAGATTTTCGAAGAGTATGAGAAAAAATAATATGTACTGGACTAGATTTTGTGATATAATAAAGGATAAGATACTATTTTAGGAGAAGAACTATGGAAGACCCAAGTAGTCAGAATTTGTTGCTACAATTTGTTTTATTGTTTATCTTGACGGTGTTAAATGCCTTTTTCTCAGCCACAGAAATGGCCATGGTTTCTCTTAATCGTGCGCGGGTTGAACAAAAGGCAGAAGAAGGAGATAGACGCTATATTCGTCTGCTGAAGGTACTAGAAAATCCTAACCACTTTTTATCAACCATTCAAGTAGGGATTACCCTGATTACGATCTTATCAGGGGCGAGTTTGGCAGACACTCTGGGACGAGAAATTGCATCTTGGCTTGGAAATGGCGAAACAGCTTATGCCGTTGCAAGTTTTCTATCTTTAGCATTTTTGACTTATATTTCCATCGTTTTTGGGGAATTGTATCCTAAGAGAATCGCTCTTAATCTAAAGGATGCCTTGGCGATTCGTACAGCGCCAGTTATCATTGGGCTGGGGAAACTAGTTAGTCCCTTTGTTTGGCTCTTATCTGCATCTACCAATCTATTGAGTAACTTGACTCCGATGACCTTTGACGATGCTGACGAAAAAATGACCCGTGATGAAATTGAGTACATGCTGACAAATAGTGAAGAAACACTAGATGCTGACGAAATTGAAATGTTACAAGGGATTTTTTCACTGGACGAATTGATGGCCAGAGAAGTCATGGTTCCTCGAACGGATGCCTTTATGGTGGATATTCAGGATGATAGTCAAACCATTATCCAAAGTATTTTAAAACAAAATTATTCTCGTATCCCTGTCTATGATGGGGATAAGGACAATGTGATTGGGATCATTCACACCAAGAGTCTTCTTAAGGCAGCCTTTGTGGATGGTTTTGATAACATTGTATGGAAGAGAATTTTACAAGATCCACTTTTTGTTCCTGAAACTATTTTTGTGGATGACTTGCTAAAAGAATTGCGCAATACCCAAAGACAAATGGCAATCTTGCTGGATGAATACGGTGGGATGGCTGGTTTGGTGACACTTGAAGACCTCTTAGAGGAAATCGTTGGGGAAATCGATGACGAAACAGATAAGGCTGAAATCGAAGTTCATCAAATTGGAGAAGATACTTATATCGTTCAAGGTACCATGAATCTCAATGATTTTAATGACTACTTTGATGTTGAACTGGAAAGTGATGACGTTGATACTATTGCTGGTTATTATTTGACAGGAGTTGGGACCATTCCAACGACTGAGAAACTCAGTTATGAATTAGTCAGCCAAAACAAACAGCTTATCCTAACCAATGATAAGGTGAAAAATGGACGTGTTACCAAGGTAAAAGTCCAAATTACAGAAGTCGAAATAGAAGAAGAAACAGAGTAAACTAGAGGCTTTTGTCACCAGGCGTGACGAAGCTTTTTTCAGTTGATTTCAAGAGGGAATTGTGTCCTCGAAAAACTTAGCCCCAAACTTGCCTCAAAAGTTTTTTAAAGTTATACGTATTTATTCGATGAAAAAGAAAAAAGCCCTTTAAATTGGGCTTTCTATTTATAATAAACCTGATAAATCAAGTTATAGAAGGCGGTAGACGGATTTGAACCGACGATCAAGCTTTTGCAGAGCCGTGCCTTACCACTTGGCTATACCGCCTTAACGTTTATTATTATACCTTGAAAATGATTTTCAGTCAATAGCTTTTTCAGATTTTTTGTGTCAATAAGCCTAAATATTCTGAAAATTCGTTTACTTTTCTTGAAATCTATGATATAATTGATAATGACCTATATTTTATAAGAGGAGTAAAGAAATGAAAAAAAGTCAAGTGCTTGCTGTAGCGGGGGCTACCTTATTAGCGTCAGGAGTTCTAGCTGCGTGTTCAAACACTAGTTCAAATAATGCCAAACTAGCAAAAGATTACCAATATGTTTATCAAACAGATCCAGAAACCTTGGATTATATCGTTAGCAATATTGATTCAACATCTTTCGTCACAACAAATGCTGTAGATGGTTTGTTGGCTAATGATAAATATGGTAATCTGGTTCCTTCTATCGCTGAATCATGGACAGTTTCAAAAGATGGTTTGACTTATACCTATAAAATCCGTAAGGATGCTAAATGGGTAACTGCAGAGGGAGAAGAATATGCTCCTGTAACTGCTAAAGACTTCGTTACTGGTTTGAAACATGCTGTGGATGGAAAATCAAAAGAACTTTCAATCGTTAGCTCTTCTATCAAGGGATTGGATGCATATATCAAGGGTGAAACAAAAGACTTTTCAACGGTTGGTGTAAAAGCACTTGATGATCAAACTTTAGAATATACCTTGAATCAACCAGAAACTTTCTGGAATGATAAGACAACTAGCGGTGTCATGATGCCGGTTAATGAAGAATTCTTAGCTTCAAAAGGGGAAGGTTTTGGTGCCCCAACAGATGCTAACTCTATTCTTTATAACGGACCATTTGTCTTGAAGGCTGTAACTCCTAAATCATCTATCGAGATGGCTAAAAATGACGCTTACTGGGATAAAGAAAATGTAAAAATTGAGAACGTTAAGTTCACTTTCTGGGATGGTAAGGACCAAGATGTGATTGCCAAAGGTTTTGCTGATGGTCAATATAGCAAGGCTCGTATCTTCCCTACAAGTTCTACATATGAAAAATATGCAGCTGACTTCAAAGATAACATTTACTTTAACGAACCAGGTGCGGGTGTTGCGACTGTCAGCTTGAACTATGGCCGTACAACTTATAACCACACTGCTAAGACAAGTGAAGCACAAAAGACCTCTACTCAAAAAGCCTTGTTGAACAAGGAGTTCCGTCAAGCCCTGAACTTTGCGGTAGATCGTAATTCTTATTCAGCTCAAACAAATGGTACTGATGGTGCTGCAGTAGCCATCCGTAATACATTTGCACCATATAATCTTCAAGTTGGTAAGAAAACATTTGGTGAATTGGTACAAGATAGCTTGGCTAAGACAAATTCTTCTACTTGGTCAAACGTGTCTCTAGCAGATTCTCAAAATGGCCTTTACAATGAAGAAAAAGCTAAAGAAGTCTTTGCTAAAGCTAAATCAAGCTTGCAAGCTGAAGGTGTTGAATTCCCAATCCACTTGGATGCCTTGGTTATCCAAGAATCAACAGCGGTTGTAAACCGTGTTCAATCATTGAAACAATCAATTGAAAAAGTATTGGGTTCAGATAATGTTGTTGTAGACTTGCAACAAATGACTCAAGCAGAAGCTTTACCAATTTCATTTAGTGCTCCAACAGCTAAAGAGCAAGACTGGGATATCCATACCTTGCTAGGATGGAACCCTGACTATCAAGATCCTTCTACTTTCTTGGATCAATTCGTCCTTAAGGGAGGAAGCACTCGCCTTTACCTTGGTATTGACCAAAACACGGATGCATCAGTAGTAAGTAAACTTGGTTTGGCTGACTATGGAAAATTACTTGATGACGCAAACAGCGAAAACCAAGATGTTCAAAAACGTTATGAAAAATACGCAGTAGCACAAGCTTGGTTGACTGACAATGCTTTGACAATTCCAGTAATGGCTTCTCCTAAAGAAACAGCCGTTTCATATGTTTCAAAAGTTCTACCATTTAGCTCTTCATATTCTGTAGCCGGCCTTAAAGGTGAAAATTCAGGATACTTGAAGTACACTGAAGTTGGTGAAAAAGCAATCACCAAAGAAGAGTATGAAAAAGCTCGTGAAAAATGGTTGAAAGAAAAGACTGAGTCAAACGAGAAAGCTCAAAAAGAATTGGCAAGTCATGTGAAGTAAATAATTTTCAATAGAACTTTCTCTCCATGAGGAGAAGGTTCTTTTGGGATTTTAAAAGGAAACGATATGAAGAAATATATTTTTATGCGTGTCTTGCGGTCATTGGTTTCTATCTTCTTAGTAACAACCTTGACTTACACGATTATCTATACAATGGTTCCTCGAAAATTGATTTTCAAACAGGATACCAACTATAACAAGATTGCAACAACTGCTGATAAACGTGATAACTATGAAAATACTGTTTATGAGCGTATGGGCTATATCGAGTACTACGATACCAAAGAGTTGCAAGAAAAAGCTAGTCAGATGGATTCTTCTGTAACAGTTGAAGCTAATGACACCAACAAGGCTATCTATGAAAAATACATCAAACAAATCGGTCATGGTTGGACCTTGGGAGAATTTACTGAAAGTGGTCAATTCTACGCTACTCGTGAAATCCCAATTTTTGAACGTGTTTTCAAATTCTATGCTAACTTGATTGACATTGATCATACTAATAAAATTCAAGACCCTGAAAATCCAGACTTGAAACGTTACCTTCGTTTTGAAAACGATCCAGCGATCGGATGGTCATTGGTTGGTTCAGGAACTAAACACAAATATCTCTTGTACTTCAACAGTCAGTTCCCATTCGTGCATCAAAATTTTGTGAACATTAATTTAGGTGACTCTTATCCAACCTATGCTAATAGCCCTGTTTTACAGGTTATTACTCAGGGACAAGGACAAACAAAAACATCTCAAGTTCAGTTCCCAACAGGTAAGAAAACTTCTTCTGTAAATATATACTCAAGAACCTACAAATCACCTAGTCAGGCTGATTCACGTGAAGTAGCCAACTACGGAAAAGATGATCCTTATACGGCTACTGAAAGCAACTACCAATATCCTTCTATGATTGCTAGCTCTGCTGTCGTTGGATTGATTGGTTTGGTGATTTCTTATGCGATTGCTGTGCCACTTGGTTCAGCTATGGCTCGCTTTAAGAATACTTGGATTGATAGCTTCTCAACAGGGGCTTTGACCTTCTTGATGGCTCTTCCAACCATTGCCTTGGTTTATATCGTTCGTTTGGCTGGTTCTTCAATCGGCTTGCCAGATTCATTCCCTATCTTGGGTGCTGGAGATTGGCGTTCGTATGTTTTACCAGCAGTTATCCTTGGTTTATTGGGTGCTCCTGGTACAGCTATTTGGATTCGTCGTTACATGATTGACTTGCAATCACAGGATTTTGTTCGTTTTGCTCGTGCAAAAGGTTTGTCTGAAAAAGAAATTTCAAACAAACACATCTTTAAAAATGCCATGGTTCCGCTGGTTTCAGGAATTCCTGGTGCTGTTATCGGGGTTATCGGTGGTGCAACCCTTACTGAAACAGTCTTCGCCTTCCCAGGTATGGGTAAAATGTTGATTGACTCTGTAAAAGCATCTAATAACTCTATGGTCGTTGGTCTTGTCTTCATCTTTACATGTATTTCTATCTTCTCACTTCTTTTGGGAGATATTTGGATGACTATTATTGACCCACGTATTAAATTGACTGAGAAAGGAGGCAAATAATGTCTACAATCGATAAAGAAAAATTTCAGTTTGTAAAACGTGACGATTTTGCCTCTGAAGCCATTGATGCGCCAGCTTATTCATACTGGGGTTCAGTGTTTAGACAATTTATGAAGAAGAAATCAACTGTAGTCATGTTGGGAATCTTGGTAGCTATCATTTTGATGAGTTTCATCTACCCAATGTTTTCTAAGTTTGATTTCAATGATGTCAGCAAGGTAAACGATTTTAGTGCTCGTTATATTAAGCCAAATGCTGAGCATTGGTTCGGTACAGATAGTAACGGTAAATCTCTCTTTGACGGTGTCTGGTTCGGAGCTCGTAACTCTATCCTCATTTCTGTGATTGCGACAGTGATTAACCTAGTTATCGGTGTCTTTGTCGGTGGTATTTGGGGGATTTCAAAATCAGTTGACCGTGTGATGATGGAAGTTTATAACGTCATCTCAAACATCCCATCTCTTTTGATTGTCATTGTCTTGACTTACTCAATCGGAGCTGGATTCTGGAATCTGATTTTTGCTATGAGTGTGACAACATGGATTGGGATTGCCTTCATGATTCGTGTGCAAATTTTGCGTTATCGTGACTTGGAATACAACTTGGCATCACGTACTTTGGGAACTCCAACCTTGAAGATTGTTGCCAAAAATATCATGCCTCAATTGGTATCTGTTATTGTGACAACCATGACTCAAATGCTTCCAAGCTTTATCTCATACGAAGCCTTCTTGTCTTTCTTCGGTCTTGGATTACCTATTACAGTGCCAAGTTTGGGTCGTTTGATTTCGGATTATTCACAAAACGTAACAACCAATGCTTACTTATTCTGGATTCCATTGACAACTCTTGTCTTGGTATCCTTGTCCCTTTTCGTAGTTGGTCAAAACTTAGCGGATGCTAGTGATCCACGTACACATAGATAGGAGTAGAAATGACAAAAGAAAAAAATGTAATTTTGACTGCTCGCGATATTGTCGTGGAATTTGACGTTCGTGACAAAGTATTGACAGCCATTCGCGGCGTTTCCCTTGAACTAGTTGAAGGAGAAGTATTAGCCTTGGTAGGTGAGTCAGGATCAGGAAAATCTGTTTTGACAAAGACCTTCACAGGTATGCTTGAAGAAAATGGTCGCATTGCCCAAGGAAGTATTGACTACCGTGGTCAGGACTTGACAGCCTTGTCTTCTCACAAGGATTGGGAACAAATTCGTGGTGCTAAGATTGCGACTATCTTCCAGGATCCAATGACTAGTTTGGACCCAATTAAAACAATTGGTAGTCAGATTACAGAAGTTATTGTAAAACACCAAGGAAAAACAGCTAAAGAAGCGAAAGAATTGGCCATTGACTACATGAATAAGGTTGGGATTCCAGACGCAGATAGACGTTTTGATGAATACCCATTCCAATATTCTGGAGGAATGCGTCAACGTATCGTTATTGCTATTGCCCTTGCCTGCCGACCTGATGTCTTGATCTGTGATGAGCCAACAACTGCCTTGGATGTAACCATCCAAGCACAGATTATTGATTTGCTAAAATCTTTACAAAACGAGTACCATTTCACAACAATCTTTATCACCCACGACCTTGGTGTGGTAGCAAGTATTGCGGATAAGGTAGCAGTTATGTATGCGGGAGAAATCGTTGAGTATGGAACTGTTGAGGAAGTCTTCTATGACCCTCGCCATCCATATACATGGAGTCTCTTGTCTAGCTTGCCTCAGCTTGCTGATGATAAAGGGGAACTTTACTCAATCCCAGGAACACCTCCGTCACTTTATACTGACCTGAAAGGGGATGCCTTTGCCTTGCGTTCTGACTATGCAATGCAGATTGACTTCGAACAAAAAGCTCCTCAATTCTCAGTATCAGAGACACATTGGGCTAAAACTTGGCTACTTCATGAGGATGCTCCAAAAGTAGAAAAACCAGCTGTGATTGCAAATCTCCATGATAAGATTCGTGAAAAAATGGGATTTGCCCATCTGGCTGACTAGGAGGAAGGAAATGTCTGAAAAATTAGTAGAAATCAAAGATTTAGAAATTTCCTTCGGTGAAGGAAGTAAGAAGTTTGTCGCGGTTAAAAATGCTAACTTCTTTATCAACAAGGGAGAAACTTTCTCGCTTGTAGGTGAGTCAGGTAGTGGGAAAACAACTATTGGTCGTGCTATCATCGGTCTCAATGATACAAGTAATGGAGATATCATTTTTGAAGGTCAAAAGATTAATGGTAAGAAATCGCGTGAACAAGCTGCAGAATTGATTCGTCGTATCCAGATGATTTTTCAAGACCCTGCCGCAAGTTTGAATGAACGTGCGACTGTTGATTATATTATTTCTGAAGGTCTTTACAATCATCATCTGTTCAAGGATGAAGAAGAACGTAAAGAGAAAGTTAAAAATATTATCCGTGAAGTGGGGCTTCTTGCTGAGCACTTGACTCGTTACCCTCATGAATTCTCAGGTGGTCAACGTCAACGTATCGGTATTGCCCGTGCCTTGGTCATGCAACCAGACTTTGTTATTGCGGATGAGCCCATTTCAGCCTTGGACGTTTCTGTGCGTGCTCAAGTCTTGAACTTGCTCAAAAAATTCCAAAAAGAACTTGGTTTGACCTATCTCTTTATCGCCCATGACTTGTCGGTTGTTCGCTTTATTTCAGATCGTATCGCAGTTATTTATAAGGGTGTTATTGTAGAGGTTGCTGAAACAGAAGAATTGTTTAACAATCCAATTCACCCATATACTCAAGCCTTGCTTTCAGCGGTACCAATCCCAGATCCAATCTTGGAACGTAAGAAGGTCTTGAAGGTTTACGACCCAAGTCAACACGACTATGAGACTGATAAGCCATCTATGGTAGAAATCCGTCCAGGTCACTATGTTTGGGCTAACCAAGCCGAATTGGCGCGTTACCAACAAGGATTAAACTAATAATGGTTTTATAATTTCCATGTCAACTTTTATGGAAATTATAAACCTTTTTTGTTGGACTGATTTGAAAAACTTTGAAAGCGTTCTGAAAGAATTTTCGAAAGAAATAGAATTCTTAGAAAATCATTGAATTATAGTGAGATGAAATAAAATCTGAACAACTCGATTAGGAAAGTCAAATTCATTTCTAGAAAAGGTTTAGAAGTCGCGGCGTATTACTCTAGCTTCAATCTACTATAGTCTAATACTCTTCGAAAATCTCTTCAAACCACATCAGCGTCGCCTTACCGTACTCAAGTACAGCTTGCGGCTAGCTTCCTAGTTTGCTTTTTGATTTTCATTGAGTATTAATAGACAGGCTACGCAGTACAATGCGTAAGGTTGTTAGATTATGTAAGATAGAGAGATTTGAAGGACTGAGCCAATTAAACAAGCCAAAGCCAATCAAACTACTATTTACGACAACGGTATCTTGAATATTCTTCTTGATGAGTGTTTGCAAAGATGATGATAGCCAATCCAACTCTTGGAAGAAATCCAAACGATTATCTAACAATAAGATATCGCTCATCTGCTTAGAAATATCTGCACTCTCATTCATCACCACACCGATATCTGATAGGGTTAGAGCCGCTGAGTCATTCAATCCATCTCCAACCATCAAAATAGTGTGACCTGCTTTCTGCAGTTCCTCTACTAACTCAAATTTCCCATCAGGTTTCAAGTCTGTATAGACCTGATCAAAGGGCAAATCTTTGACTAATTCCTCTGTTCTAACCAAGGTGTCCCCTGTTGCCAGAATCAATTTTTTCCCTTGTGCCTTAAGTTTCTCCAAGGCTGCTTTGGCTTCTTTTCTCAAAGGAGTATGAATACAGAACATTCCAATCAATTCATTCTGATAAGCCAAGAATAAGAGATTGTAGTGACTCTTGTACTCTTCAATTAAAGCATTTTGTTCTGAACTGATATGAATCTGCTCATCCTGCATCAAGACATAATTCCCAATAAGAACTGGTTGCCCATCTATATGAGATTTGATCCCCTTGCTTGCGATATATTGGAGTTTCCCATGCATTTCCTCATGTTCAATCCCCTCTATCTCAGCTTGCTTGACGATGGCATTAGCAATAGGATGATAAATGTGTTCCTCAAGACAGGCACTGATTCTGAGAATATCTTCCTCACTATAGTCCCCAAAAGGTAACACCTTTTCAACTATAGGATAACTAGTTGTGATTGTTCCCGTCTTATCAAACAAGAAAGTATCAACTTCCAGATATTTCTCCAGAACATCCCCATCCTTAATCACCATTTCACGATTCAACCCCTCCTTGATAGCTGTCAAATAAGCTACAGGAGTAGAGATTTTCAAAGCGCAGGAGAAATCGACCAATAGGAAAGAAATAGCCTTAGAAAAAGAACCTGTTAATAGGTAAGTCAGACCAGCCCCCAAGAAATTATATTTTACGACCTTATCCGCCATCTTGATGAAATAGCGTTGTTTCGTTTTCTTGTTTTCTTCAGATTTCTTCATCAACTCAATCAGCTGTAAAATACGGCTGTTCATCTGATTATCGGTTACACGAATGCGCAACTCTCCAGTTTCTAATACTGTATTTGCACAAACCAAATCAGACTCTCTTTTTTCAACTGGAAAACTCTCTCCCGTCAAGGAACTTTCGTTGACCATACCTAAACCTGAAACTACTTGTCCATCAAACAGAATTTCATTTCCTTGAGATAGGACCAAGACATCTCCTATTTGAACATCGGAACTCTTGATACTAACGACCGTATCACCCTGTACTAAGAATACATCGCTCTCTTTTGCAAGAAGGCTTTGTTCTAAATCTGTTGCAGTTTTTTTCAAGGACCACTGATCTAAATGATTCCCCAAATCAAGCATAAACATGATATTGCTAGCTGTCTTGGATTGGTTCATAAACAAGGACAATAAAATCGCCGAACAGTCCAAGACCTCCATCGTTAGTTCCTTACGCGCTAGTGTTTGATAGGCTTCTCTAATATAACCCAAAGCCTGATAACAAGTCCATATATAGCGAATAGGATACGGCACAAAACTACGAAAAAGTATACGCTTAATCGCTGCACCTGAAACAATAGAATAAGCACTCTCTTCTCTACGAATGGGAAGAGTCATCAACTCAGAAACTTTCCCTTTATCAATTCTTTTTAAAAAGGCTTCTGCATTATCTAATACAGAAAAGCCTTCTTTTATACGTAGAGTAAAGTGCTGTTGATCCATGTAAAACTGGATAGACTCAATCCCCTTTTCATCTCTCGCCAAGGAACGAAGATAGTCTTGAATATCCAAGGTGAGTGAAAAAGAAGATGATAGTCGGATATGTTGGTATCCTCTATGTAGCACTTTAAAAGACATATTATTCTCCTATAAGGCTATCTAATTGCTCTTCTTTTTTCTCTTGCTCGTACAAATATTTGGCATCTTGCAAGACATCGTCTCCATGTTGTTTCACAACAGAAACAGATGCATCTAGCCCGTCTTTCAACTTGTAAGCCTTAGCCAAAGCTTTAGAATAACCTTTTTTAGCTTCCTTACTTGCCAAGATTTTCAAACCAAGGGTACCGAATGCAACACCACCCAAAAAGAGTGATGATTTTTTCGCAACTTTTGCGACGCTTAATACTTCTTTTAACATACTTATTTCCTCCTTATCATTATTATATAGAAATTTAGATATAAAAGCAATTTTATTCTATAAATTGGAGAATTAGTTTTATTTCTACTGAATCTCCCATCTACTTATTTCTAAAGTTGCTTTCATTTGCCTCTTTTGATACACTTAAACTATGAATACAAACCTCAAACCCAAACTCCAACGCTTTGCTTCTGCTAGTGCCTTTGCCTGCCCTATCTGTCAAGAAAATCTGACTCTGCTAGAGACTAGTTTCAGGTGCTACAACCGTCATTCTTTTGACTTGGCTAAATTCGGCTATGTCAATCTGGCGCCCCAAATCAAGCAATCTGCTAACTACGACAAGGAAAATTTTCAAAACCGTCAACAAATCCTAGAAGCTGGATTTTATCAGGCTATTTTAGATGCTGTATCTGACTTACTTGCAAGCTCAAAAACTACCAAAATAATTTTAGATATCGGTTGTGGCGAAGGTTTCTATTCTCGCAAGCTTCAAGAAAGGCATCCTGACAAAACCTTCTATGCCTTTGACATCTCCAAAGATTCTGTCCAAATCGCTTCCAAAAGTGAACCCAACTGGACAGTCAATTGGTTCGTTGGTGACTTGGCACGACTTCCTATAAAAGACGCTAGCATGGATATCCTGCTTGATATCTTCTCACCTGCCAACTATGGGGAATTTCGTCGCGTTTTATCCAAAGACGGTATCTTGATAAAGGTTATTCCAACTAAAAATCACCTCAAGGAAATCCGTCAGAAGGTACAAGACCAGCTGACAAACAAGGACTATTCCAACCAAGATATCAAAAATCATTTCCAAGAACACTTTACCATCCTATCTAGCCAAACGGCCTCTCTGACTAAGACTATCACAGCAGATCAGCTCCAAGCCCTACTCAGTATGACCCCTCTACTCTTTCACATCGACCAGACTAAGATTGACTGGAGCCAACTGACAGAGATTACTATTGAGGCTGAGATTCTGGTTGGGAAAGCATTCTAAACTAGACTTCCCAAAGGTATAAAACTTACCGAAAATCTTCAATATTACAAAAACGCATAAGAACAGGTACTCAAAAACCTTAATCTTATGCGTTTTGCTATAGTTTCCATACATATTAAGTGGAAATAGTTGAAATCAGCTCTTTTAATAACCATTGAATAGCATATACTACATTTACCCCAAATATGATATAGGCCGTATAAATCAAGTATTTCGATTTCTCCCGCCTCAAAGAATAGATCTTGTACAAGATAAACAAATTTAAAATAATAAATAATAGAGACAAAATCTTCCTCCAAAATAAATCCTAAAGGTACACAGCTAAGCATAACCCTAAACTTTATTTTCGATTCGAGATAACAAACTTATCAATAAATAGTAAGTGATATAATGCAAGTGTAATTCCCAATAAGCAACCATGATAAGAGATTTCTTGATGGGTAAGCGGAAAAAGAGTATTATTACCCGTCAAGAGGCATGTTAAAATAACAAATAGAATCCAAAATAAATCAGTCCATTTATATTTTGAAAAATATTTTTTCCACATAAGAACACCTTCTTTCCTATAATCATATTATAACATTTTGTGTAAGCGGATACAAGCAATATGAGGTAAGCAACTACAAAGAAACATGAGGATGAAAGACAGTTTTATGCGTTCACTGTATCTATGATTTCTATCTTTTTAAAACAAGATTGACCCAAACCCACAGCATTCAAAAAAAGCGAATTTCAATTGAAACTCGCTTTTTTGCTAGATATGTAATAACTATAAAATTTCGTATCTTATACTCAATGAAAATCAAAGAGCAAACTAGGAAACTAGCCGCAGGCTGTACTT
>ENA-OWMA01000114-OWMA01000114.1-human-metagenome-genome-assembly--contig:-NODE-114-length-13001-cov-3.078712_pt1 | contig 13001 bp, 10 predicted proteins | sample MGYA00245357_ERZ651120 | MGnify/ENA primary metagenome ERZ651120 (study PRJEB26857, sample SAMN00036273) | human metagenome | isolation source: G_DNA_Saliva | study: EMG produced TPA metagenomics assembly... | reverse complement strand
CAGAAACCATAATAGACATTGCGCATGTTGCGTGCGCAGCTGCCATAAGCAGTGGGAACAGGAAGTACACACCAATCTGAACAAAGAGTGCGCGACTTGCAAGGCCCTTCTCGGCACCAAGTTCTGCAAGAACTTGATACGCACGAGCGTTGTCCGATGCCTCGGAGAGCTGCTGAAGTGCCAGAATAGCAGCGCACGCAATGAAGAGTACCAGGCCAATGTACAGCGCCAGATACGTCACAATACCAGAGAATCCAGCAGTCGATTGAATGTACTCGGAAGCGGTGACCACAAGCATTAAAGAATAAGGATCGGAATCGCTACCAGTTACGGCGCCATCACCAAAGTACTGCTTAATTTGACCCTGGAACTGCGTTTCAGAAGCATCGCCTGGGGTTTGATAGTTGCCTAAGATATATGAGTTGGTCAAAACAACGCTTGAAGGGAAGCTTTGATCAGCAACAACCACAATTCCAAATGCGGGCATAAGAGCAGGTCCGCCTTGTGTTTGCGCAATGTCGAGTGTTCCGCCAACAGCATGAAGCTTGTGGCCCTCAATGGTGAGCTCGGGATTGTTTGCAAGAGAATCCTGCCAGTATTTTGTGAGATTAGTATCTAGCGTCCAAACCATATAGCCGTCAGTACCAAAGTCAACAGGCTCAAGCCCAGATGCAACGCGCAGTTTGTTGTACTGAGAAGCTCGCATCAAAGTTACGTTTTTCTGCGCAGGATCTTCCTGGCCACTATAGCCGGTAAAGTAATCACTAAAGCGCTTGCCTGTTACAGCATCAATAGAGCCATACGTAAAACTAGGCGTTGTTGGATCACTTTGAGCGTAGTACGTATCTACCTGGAAGGCGTTTTTGATAGTTTTATCCCACTCTGGATCTAGCTTCTGCACTACAGAAAGGTAGTCATATGAGTCCGCTGGACCAGGGGTATAACTGCGCTCTGAGCCTGGATTAATTGCTACAGAAACATCGTACGTTTTGAGCTTAGAGAAGCCCGCATTCATAGAGTCAACAAGCGAGAAACCCGTACCAAGTCCACAGACTGCCACAAAGAGCATAGCGCAGACTAAAGAGATGGAAACCCAAGCAGTATTAACGCGGGCATTAAACTGACGCAGGATAAATGAGTGAAGACCCTTGTAGTAGAAGCCCTTCTGCATCTGCATGAATCTGAGCAAAAAACCAGAGATTGAGAAGAAAAAGAGTGCTGTGCCCACAGATACCAAAGCAGTAGCCATGGCAAACTCGTCATCTATCTGTTTTAAACCATTGTGCTGAAGCAGAGTATAGGAATAAGCAATGATTCCAAGAGAGGCCAGGAAGAGCAGCACTGAGACAGTAAGATTCCTTACCTTGACGGTCTGAGTTACTTTGTCTGCGTTAAGAAGGTCAATAAGCTTGTAGCGGGACACCGTGGTGACGTTAAAAATCAGCGCGACCACAAACATGACCACAAAGTAAATAACCGTTTGAATCAACGCAGTTTGTGAGAAGACAAATTTGAACGAATCAAGAGTTGTGTTGAACATGTGGGCCGTTGCAAACATCATAAATTGAGAGATAAAAATACCTGCAACAAGTCCAACTACCAGGGCGAGAAAACCAACAAACAGTGTCTCAATACTCATAATCTTAGAGACGTTTCTCTTGGTCATACCCAAAATCTGGTACATGCCAAATTCTTTTTTCCTACGACGAATCAGAAATTGATTAGCGTAGACAACAAGAAATCCCATAATAACGGCAAGAAAAACGCTTACTCCAGAGATGGTATTACTTAAGAGCTGAACAATGCGTCTCTGGTCTTCAGAAAGATTCAACACCATGGATTGCTGAGTAATTGAATTGAAGGAATAAAAGAGTGCAACGCCTACTGCCAATGTCAGAAAGTAAATGCTGAAATCGCGCAGTGATTTCTTGACGTTACCAAGCGCGATTTTACTGTACATCAGCACCCTCTCCTCCCAGGAATGAAACAACATCCATGATCTGGTCAAAGAACTGCTTACGGGGTTTCTCGCCACGAACTATCTCGTTAAAGATGCGACCATCTTTAATGAAAATAACGCGATGAGCGTAAGAAGCTGCATATGAGTCGTGAGTAACCATGGCAATAGTTGCGCCATTACGGTTGAGGTTCTCAAGGCTTTCAAGGAGCGTGCGGGCGTTCTTTGAGTCAAGCGCGCCGGTTGGCTCGTCTGCAAGGACCAGCGAAGGGTTGGTAACAATTGCTCGGGCTGCGGCAACACGCTGGCGCTGACCACCGGACATCTCGTAAGGGAACTTGTCCAGCACCTCAGTAATCTGAAGCAGCTTGGCAACGTTTTCTACGCGCTCCAAAACTTCCTGAGCGCGAACATGACCAATGGTTAGTGAGAGCGCGATATTCTCGCGAGCAGTAAGGCTGTCAAGCAAGTTGGCATCCTGGAAAATAAAGCCCAAGCGGTCACGCCTAAAGGCAGAAAGCTCTGCACCACGCAGGCTGGAAAGCTCTTGGTCATCAATAAAGATGTGGCCTGCAGATGCCTGGTCAATGGTAGAGATGCAGTTCAAAAGAGTAGTTTTACCAGAACCAGAAGGCCCCATGATGGCAATGAACTCACCGCGAGCTACAGAAAGATTAATGCCGTCCAGTGCCTTTGTGATATTTCCGCGAGTTCCATAGTACTTCTCGAGGTTTTGGCAAACCAAGACGGTGTGAGGGGTAAGTGCTGAAGATTGTCCAGCCACAACAGTTGGCTGAGTTGGAGTTACTTGAGTAGCTGCCATGTTGCGTCCTTTCGTTGGGAGCGAGTAAATCTTGAGATATATACTCCCGCACTACCGTTTACGTTGCCATCGATTGACCTTACAGAAACCTTACGCTTTTCTCACTTTGATGTGTCAAAATATCACTATCAAGCATACGGGAGGGGCATGCTATGAAGTTGGTAATTAAAAGATTTGGGCAGCTTACCGCTAAAGAGTTATATCAAATTCTTTCTCTAAGAGCAGAAACGTTTATTGTTGATCAGCAGATTATGTACAACGATCTTGATAACGTTGATCAAGTTTCTACCCATGTCTTTTATCAAGATACTGACTCGGTAGCTGCATATTTGCGCATCATTGATGCAGGACAGTCATACAACTCCCCTCTTATTGGACGCGTATGCGTCAGCAACAAAGGTGCTGGTATTGGCTCAAAGCTGCTGCATGATACCCTTGATTACCTGGCACAAGAAAGTAGTGCTTCCAAGGTGTTAGTTGAGTCGCAACTTAAAGCTCAGCCCTTCTACGAGCGCGCTGGGTTTACGCAGGCATCTTCTAAGGTGCTTGATCACTTTGGCGTGCTTCACCATGTGCTCTCCTTTGACCTTGATGCATATCGTCAGACGAGAAATGCGGTCAGCATTGATGATGCTACTGTGTCTATTCGACCTCTTGAAGCAACCGATTTGCGCTCGCTGCAGAAGCTTAGCGTAGAGACATTTGTAGATACCTTTATTGACTCAAATACAGCAGATGACTTAGCAAGTTGCATGGACTCGCTCTACAACACAGAAAAGCTTGCCCGTGAGCTTGCTGCTAAACACTCATATTTCTATTTTGTTGAAGTTGAAGACCAGGTAGCTGGTTACCTGAAGCTCAATACGCGTTATGAGCAAACCGAGGGTCAGCGCGATGACTCACTTGAAATTGAACGCCTCTATATTCTTCCGCACTACAAAGGCCTACACCTTGGATCAAAGCTCATGAAATTTGCCCTTGATTTAGCAAAAGAGAAGGGTAAGAAGCGCGTGTGGCTGGGTGTTTGGGAACACAATGAGCCTGCTAAGGCATTTTATTCACATTGGGGATTCAAGCGTTTTAGTCAGCATACCTTCCCAGTAGGAAGCGATCCTCAAACGGATGAATTGTGGGAGCTCATGCTGTAAGCTATGCCTTTATCGCAAGTCAGTGAAGGACTGATTAAACGTAATAGAAAAGGTTGAACCTTTACCGATTGTACTGCTCACAGCCAACTTAAGGCCCATCTTATTACAGAGCTCATAGCAGAGATAGAGACCCATACCGGTAGATTTTGCGTACTTACGTCCATTTTGGCCGGTAAATCCCTTATCAAAAATACGAGAAAGATCCTCTTCAGGAATACCGATGCCATTATCTTTAATGAAGAGAGTAGTTGAAGTAGTTCCTTCACGTGGCTCTGAGACAGAGGCAGAAATCCAAACGTTCTTCTCGCCAGGTGCAAGCTCTGGATTTGAATACTTTGCGGCGTTAATGAGAAGCTGTCGCAAAATAAATTCAAGCCACTTTGGGTCAGCCTTGACCACGTGGGCCAAGTCATCAAAATATGGAGAAACGCCAGCGTCAATGAAGACGCGTGCGTTGTTTTTAAGAGCATCTTTTACGATGGACTGCAAGTTAACGTCTCTGATAGAAAAATCTCGATCTACAGATGCGCTGCGTGCATAAAAGAGCGCCTGCTCTACCAGAGTTTCAATCTTGGTAAGTTGCATTTGCACGTCATCCATAGGTAGTGATGGATTATTCTGAGCAACCAAATGAGCTGCAGCGATGGGAGTCTTAATCTCATGCACCCACATCTCAATGTACTCGCGATATTCCTTTGATCGCATATGCTCATCAGCAAGCTGGTCCATCATAGACTTGGACATACTAGAAAGCGCGTCCTTAAAAAGCTTCTCCTCCAGCGTTGAAGGTGTGTCCAGCATGGTAGGAACCAGATAGCTCTCTTTATCCGTTGCTGCTAAATTCTCAGCAAGCTGCTGGTAAAACCAACGACGATGAAAATAATCGGCTAGAAGTGCCGCCACTCCTACTACCCACAAGACCAGGATACAGTAGGCAATAGCAAACGCGTTAAGTCCAACGCCCTTAAGCATAAAGCCAATTAACGTGCTGCTAGCTATAAGCGCAAGAAAGAAAATAGTTCGATTTTTTAGATACTTAAAAAACGTCATGACAGCCTACTCAATAACGTAACCAAGTCCGCGGCGTGTCATCACAAAGTCCTCAACACCAATGCTTGCAAGAGTATTTCTGAGATGGCTAATGTTTACCGTCAGCGTATTGTCATCAACAAACTCATCCGACTGCCACAGCTCCTCTTGAATACGCTGGCGAGAAACAACCGTTCCCGCATTTTGCATCAAAAGTGAAAGTATCCTGAGCTCGTTTTTAGTCAGCTCAACACTCTTCTGATTTGCAGAGACCTTACATGAAGAAGAATCAAGTGTCACACCTGCATGTGAAAGCTTTGTTCCTGTTGTGACATCGCTATTTGCACGCCTCAAAACCGAGGTTATGTGCATAAGCAAAATCTGGGTGTTATAGGGCTTGGCGATAAAATCGTCCGCTCCTAACGAGAGCACCATAAGCTCATCAAGGTCAGTATTTCTGCTGGTAACTACAATGATAGGAACGTTTGAGAGCTGTCGTACTTCTCGACAAATCTGTTGTCCGTCAATGCCAGGAAGGTTAAGGTCCAACAAAACCAGGTCTGGATGAGCGGCAATAATCTGTTGAGGTACAGACTCAAAAGACGTGAGAGCCTGGGCCTCAAAGCCGTTTCTTTGTAGCAGGAGCACCAACTCTTGCTGAATCTGATGGTCATCCTCTACTACCAGGATTTTTGTCATATGTGCTCACCTCCTGCTGTGCTATGCAAGCCCTACAAAGCGTTGGGCGTTTTCCCACAGTATGGTATACGTCTTCTCTTTGGGGATATCAAGTCGCTGCCAACGAAGCTCCGCCAAGCGCTCAACCGTGTGCACCACCATCGCTGGCGTGCACTCCCCTCCGCGCAGAGGCTCTGGGGCCATATAGGGGAAGTCCGTCTCAGGAAGCAGTTGCGCCTCTGGACAGGAAATCATTGCAGCTCGGATATCATCTGAGCGCTTAAACGTTGCTGCGCCACCAAAGGCTACAAAACAACCAAGGTCTGCAAAAGGCTTCATGACCTCAGGACCATCGGTATAACAGTGCAGGTCACAGCCTGCCTTAGGTACACCCAGACGATTTAGTATTTCAAGCGCCAAATCATGAGCATGTGTATCATCAGCACCATCACGTAGGTGTAATTCAACGCGTTGATTATGCTCGTGTGCAATGGAGAGCTGGCGTTCAAATGCTTGGCACTGGACCTCTTCTGGGACCTCACAGTACGGTCCAAAATCAAGGCCAATCTCTCCCACACCGACGCAAAGAGGGTGCTCAAGTAACTCAAACAAGCGCTTTTCAGCCTCTTGGTTATAGTCTGGTGCACTATAGGGATGAGCACCAACCACAAAATACGTGTGCTCAAACAAATACTCTGCAGGTAAATCGCAGGGTATGCAGAGATTTGCCTCAGCCAGCTTTGTATAAGCAGCGCGAGCCGCGCTAAGAGTATCCTCAAACCATGTGATAAAAGCGCTGGTATCTGCCCACTTACGAGGGAACTCCGTTGCAATGTCTACGGGCACAATAAGCATGCGCACGCCTGCCGCAGCAGCACGCGCAAGAGACTCTGCAGCGCTGTGCTCGTGGAGGCTGCCCAAATGACCATGGGTATCGGCAACAGGCGCCAAAACAAGCGGTGTCGGCCGAGGCGTACCGTAAATATCGTGGAATAACTGACCGTCAGAAAACGAAAGTGCTTCCACTTCTTCTGCTGGTAGATGATGCTTTTTCTTACTCACTCAAAGGCTCCAAAGCAGCTGCAAGACAAATAAAATCTTGGCTGGTCAAAACTTCTGCGCGCACGGTAGGCGCAATTCCTGTGGCGAGAAACGCCTGGTCTAGCTTGTCTTTATCAAAACCAGAGGCGCTCATTGAATTACGAATGGTCTTTCTGCGCTGAGCAAAGGCAGCGTCAATAACCCTCATGGTATGCAAGAGCTCTTCTTCAGAAAGAAGCTTGGAGGTCACCGGGTTTCTCGCCTGGGTGCGATCAAGACGGACCACAGCAGAGTTGACGCGTGGTGGAGGCATAAAGTTGCCAGGACCCACCTCAAATCTACCGGTAACCTGCGCAAACAAAGACAGCTTTGCAGTATAGGCACCATATGCCTTGGTAGAAGGTTTGGCAGCAATTCTGTCGGCCACCTCAGCCTGCACCATGACTACCGCTCGCTCAAGCGAAGGAAGCTCCTGGAAGAACTTGAGGATCAGCGTAGCTGCCACCTGATACGGCAGATTGGATACAAACTTAGTTGGCATCGGAGCGTTCGTCGCTGCGCCCTGAGCAACGGTCGAAAGCGTGCTGTAAGCCTCAGCAAGCTTCTGCGGCGTAATTGCCAGAGCGTCTCCCATAACCAGCGCAAACGAGTCTGGATGGGGCTCCTTGCAGGTTAGCGCTAAGACTTGCTCAAGCTCAGAGTCTGCTTCAAGCGAGCAAACCGCACGGGCGCGGTCGAGCAAGGCAACCGTAAGGGTACCCAGGCCGGGTCCAACCTCAACGACCACGTCGGTAGGCTGAACCTCTGCAAGCTGGACGATCTTCTCGATAATGTGGTCTTGTACTAGGAAGTTTTGACCCAGCCTGTATTTGGTGGCAAGGCCAAAACGTTCCAGCGTTTCTTTAGTGGCGCGCTGATTAGCTAGCCACGATGTCTGATGCGATGTGTGCTCCGACACGATTACTTGCTTGCAAGACGTGGGAACAGAGCGTCTCCCTTAGAGACAGCCAGGCCACCCTGAAGCTTGCCCCATACGCACTCGCTGCGGGTATCGGTAGAGGTAATCTCTGCCTCATCAAGGCTCATACGACGAAGAACCTCTGCGGATGTGGTAGGCATGAATGGCATAAAGAGATGTGCGCAAATGCGGATAGACTCAAGCAGCGTATAGATAATCTCTGCAAGCTCTGATGCGCGCTCTGGGTCTTTTGCCACCGTCCAAGGAGCAGCGTCCTCAATGTAGTGGTTAGCCGCGTGGACAAGCTCCATGATGATGTTCTTAGCGCCCACGTAGTCCATCTTCTCCATGCAAGCAGCGTAGCGGTCATAGATGCCCTCAGCCAGCTTGCGCAGAGGATGGTCTGCAGCAACAGAAGAACCATCAAAAGTTGGAGTGACGCCCTCAAAGTACTTATCGCTCATATTAAGGGCGCGAGAAACCAAGTTACCCCAGCTATTTGCTAGGTCAGCGTTATAGACCTGCTCCATGCGCTCGAAGGAAATGCCAGAGTCCTCACCAGGAGTGACGTCGGTCATAAAGTAGTAGCGGTAGCCCTCAACACCCAGCAGGTCCAAAACGTCCTTAGGTGCAATGGCGTTTCCGCGAGATTTACTCATCTTCTCAACAACGCCGGTCTCAGAATTACGGACGTTCAAGAAGCCGTGAGCAAAAATGTGCTCAGGTACAGCCTCGCCAAGAGCCATAAGCATTGCAGGCCAAATGACGCAGTGGAAGCGAATGATGTCCTTGCCAACAACGTGCATCTGAGCTGGCCAGAAACGCTTTCTCATAGCAGCAGCCTCTGGACTGTCATCACCGTAGCCAACAGCGGTGTAGTAGTTAAGAAGAGCATCAAACCAGACGTAGGTTACGTGAGACTCATCAAAAGGAACTGGAACACCCCAGTCAAAGCTGGTGCGGGATACAGAAATATCCTGGAGGCCAGACTCAACAAAACTGCGGACCTCGTTTGCACGGAAATCTGGCTCAATGAAATCTGGGTGCTGAGCATAGAGCTCAAGCAGTTTATCCTGGAATGCAGAGAGCTTGAAGAACCAAGACTCCTCAGAGACACGCTCAAGCTCACGATGGCAATCTGGGCAGAGGTGTGCGCCCTTGCAACCAGCCTCTTCGTCTGCCTTCTCTACCTGAGTCTCGGTGAAGAAGGTCTCCTCATGGATGCAATACCAACCATCGTAAGATCCCTTATAGATGAAGCCGGCCTCACGCATGCGCTCCCACAGATACTGGACAGCTTTTACGTGGCGCTCATCGGTAGTACGGATGAAGTCGTCATATGAGATATTCAGCTCTTCATAGAGTCCCTTGAAGAAAGGAACCTGCGAGTCACACCATGCCTGTGGAGACAAACCGTGATCAGCTGCAGCAAGAGCGACCTTCTCGCCATGCTCGTCCATACCGGTGAGGAAAAATACATCGTAACCAGCAGCGCGTCTAAAGCGAGCCTGGATATCGCAAAGCAGGGTGCAGTACGCAGTTCCTAGGTGTGGCTTTGCGTTGACGTAATAAATTGGGGTGGTAATAAAGTATGACGGCTTGGCCTCGGGCATAATGACTCCCTTTGTGTAAGTTGCAATAACTTATCCAGTATAGAGCAAATGCTGGGCGTTCTTTGTGTTGGTATGGTGATTATGCCTCGTGAGCAAGAATTGCCTGGTATGCCTCATCACGCGCAATACCAAACTTCTGAGCAAGCTCCTTGGCCAGGGCTGATTTTCTCGTACCAGCAGCAAGACCAGCCTCTATTGCATCTTCGAGCGAGAGCTGAGACTCTCCTTCTGCCTGCGATGATGCAGAGGCAAACTCTTCATCTGTAGGAGCTGCAATGACCAGAACACACTCGCCTTTAAGATTCTCTTTTGCAGCAAGTATCTCAACAAGACAAGGAGCCACGTCACGCACTACTTCTTCGTGCAGCTTAGTAAGCTCTCTGACAAGAGCCACCTGCCTGGTTGGAAACACCTCGGCTATGGCCTCAACCGTTGCGAGTACCCTAAACGGAGACTCATACAGCACAATAGTGCCCGGAATTGATGCAAGCTGCTGTAAGCGCTGAACAATCTGCCCGTGTTTTCTGGGCAAGAATCCTTCAAAGAAGAAATGATCACTTGCCAGGCCTGATGCAACAAGCGCACAGGTTACCGCAGAGGGACCCGGAATAACTTCTGTTGCATGGCCTTCTGAAAGCGCCGCATCAACCAAATGCTGACCCGGGTCAGAGATGCCTGGCATGCCGGCATCTGACACAAACGCAACACGCTGACCCGCGCGAAGCCTCTCTAGCGTTGGCTCAATTTGCGACTCAATAATATTTTGATCACAGCGCTGCAGCGGCACATGAATGTCAAATGCCGAGAGGAGCTTTGAGGTCACGCGCGTGTCCTCACATAAAATGACATCCGCTGCTGCAAGCGTTTCTTTAACGCGCGGTGACGCGTCCGAAAGGTTACCAATAGGCGTGCCCACAATAGACAGTTTACCTGCTAAAAGAGTAGATTCTGTCATTACTCGAGCATTCCCCTCTCAAACGTTGCAAGCGCAACGCGTGCGTCCCAAGCAGCCAAAAATGCAGAGGTCTTCCAGGTCTGGAAGAACCACGCAGGACACGTATTGTACACTTTGAGCTGGCCTGAAGTATAAATGCGCTCAAGTGCGATTCTTCCTTCTGCCGTCATAGCGCCATCAATACTTGGCAGTGATGCTGACCACTTACCCACCATGACCGGCAGACCGCCTGAAGCAGAAGTCTTCAAATACGCTTCGTTTTTATCAATGAGCTGCTGAACACCACGAGGACCTGAGCAATCAATTCCCTCACAAGGTTTATCAAGGTGAGCGTCAAGCCAAACGTTTTGATAGGCCTGCTGGCTCATAAAACGCCTAAATCCCTGAGGCCAGCCACCATCTGGAAGAATGACCACAGGCTCTTCTCCCGCCACAGATCTAATGGTCTCATACGCACGGCGATAATAGTTTCTAAGCGAATGACCAGGAATACCATCTGTGAGCTTAAAGCCCTTGCGCACACGAGGCTTAACCTCATCGGCTACCTCAATGCCATAAAAACCGCTGCGGTGAGCGTAGTGAAGGGCAAGCTTATGCAGAATAGAAAGGGACTTCTCCCCAGAAATTCTGGTACGCGGAGCACCACCTGGCTGGTCATTCAAGCCATCAGGCAAACCTGGATTTACTGCCAGTACAAAAATAACGTGCAGGCCAAGTTCTTCTGCCCATTCAAGAGCTCTATCAAGCTCGGTAATGCAGCTAACATATGGAGTCCCTGCAGCTTCTTCATCAAAAACGTACCAAGGCACAGAAATTCTTACCGCATTAAAACCACGAGCGGCAATGCTGACAAAGTCAGAACTCTGAATAAATGAAGAACGATGCGCTTTAACAAGATTGTGGTAGTCCTCAACGCCCAGCGCTTTAATGAGCTGAGCCTCATCAACGCAGCCTGTGCGTGCAAACGGCTCAGGAGTTACCCACGGTTCAAGCGTAAGCCAACCAGTTAAATTGACACCCCGCAACGCTCCGTGAGCCATGAAATTCCACCTCGCCAAAAGATAAAACCTCTACATACGTAGAGTATACCCATCGAGGTTATGTTGCTCACACGAGCTTTAAAAAACAACAGGTTACTTCATATTTTTTGAATATATGGCGCAATTGTTAGGGGTCTCATCAACCTCAACAGAAGAGACGGGCAAACCTTCTGACTCAAGTTGCTCAAAGAGATACTTTGCCAGATTTTCTGCTGTTGTTCTAAACGGCAAAATAGTGAGCGAGAAACCCTCTTCTTTAAGACAGGTCAGCGTCTTTTCAGAAAGAGAACCCTCTTCAATCAAAAACGTATGATCAAGGGAATCACATAGCGCACGGACCTTGCGCTTAAAAACGCCAAAGTCCATAACCATATCTTTTTCTGTACCAGACTCACCAAGCTCTGCAGTTGAAATGCAGGCAGTCACATGCCAGCGATGACCATGCAGATTCTCACACTTGCCATAGTAGTTGGTAAGAAAATGTGCTGAGTCAAAGGCATATTCAGTCTTAAGCGTATACATTACTCGTTGTCCTTCGAGCCGCGACCGCGATCATCGCGTCCAGCTCTTCTATGTCTACGACGTGCAGCGTTTTGTGGCTGAGTGTCTCTAGATGCAGCGGTAGGCGCACCATTAGAACCAGAAGTATTCTGTGGAGCGTTCTGGGTCTTCATGCCCGCCCTATCACCTGGACGACGAGTCCTCTTTGCACGAACTGGTGCCTGTGCCTCATCGGCTTTCTGTGGTGCCTGAGGAGCATCTGTCCTTCTAAAGCGCTTACCCTGAGGCTGCTTCTGTGCAGGAGCTGTACCCTGCTCATTTTTCTGAGGAGCCTGAGTATTTGCAGTGCCCTCTTCTGTTGCGTGATGACGGCGGCGGGTACGACGCAGTGTATCCGTTGCAGCATCAAAAGTACTAGAACCAGGGTTGACCTGAGCATTCTTTGAAGTTCTTACACGACGAGTGCGAGAAGAACTTTGAGCTCCCTGCTCTTCTCGGGCATTTCTTGCACCGGAATTCTTGACGTTTTCCTGCCTATTTGAAGAGTTCTGCTCGGAGCGATCACGCTTGCGCCTTGGAGTCTCTGTGACAAAGAGATCAGGGTTAATCTCTGGCTCTTCATCAACAATCAGACCGTTTGCCCTATCAAGTTCTGCCAGAGCCATCTGAACCTCAACAGATTCAAGGCGCTCAAGTGCAGCGCGAGAAACGCTGTCTGGCCTGCAAGAACAGCCAAGGTCTTCCGACTTCTGCTGAGCCGCAGGAGATGTGTCCATGTCAGCAAGAGGAATACGTACCACCTTGCCACTCTCAAGACGAAGCGCAATCTCCTCTTTTGGCGTGTTGTACTCAACAATTTTTGCCATGCCTAGAGGAGTTTCAATGACAGCATTGCGCTTTGGAGCACGGTTCTTAAAGTCACGATAGGCTTCAAACTCATAGCGCAAGCAACACATTAAGCGGCCGCAAGCACCAGAAATCTTAGTGGAGTTCAGAGGCAAATCCTGCTCTTTTGCCATGCGGATAGAAACTGGCTCAAAAGAGAGGCCAAACCTTCTACAGCAGAGCTCTTGTCCACAGTGACCGTAGCCACCAATAACCGCTGCTTCTTCCCTAACGCCAATCTGACGCATGTCAATGCGCTCGTGAAGCTCATGAGAAAGCTCGCGAACAAGCTGTCTAAAGTCCACACGGTCATCAGCCGAGAAGTAACACACGACCTTCTCGCCATCAAAAAGGTACTCGACGCCAATTGGCT
>ENA-OWMA01000112-OWMA01000112.1-human-metagenome-genome-assembly--contig:-NODE-112-length-13050-cov-3.607695_pt1 | contig 13050 bp, 9 predicted proteins | sample MGYA00245357_ERZ651120 | MGnify/ENA primary metagenome ERZ651120 (study PRJEB26857, sample SAMN00036273) | human metagenome | isolation source: G_DNA_Saliva | study: EMG produced TPA metagenomics assembly... | reverse complement strand
TTTTTGAAAAAATTATTGCCTGCATTCGGATTGCTGTGCCCTATACCGGTATGATTATTTCTACCAGAGAGTCCGAAGCGGTTAGAGGAAGGGCTTTATCCATCGGTATTTCTCAGATTTCCGGAGCATCCAGAACCTCTGTAGGCGGTTATTCCGAAGAGGAGCGTCCCCATGATACAGAGCAGTTTGATGTTTCCGACCAGAGAAGCCTGGATGAGGTGGTAAAATGGCTGATGGATCTTGGCTATTTGCCTTCCTTCTGTACCGCCTGCTATCGGGAGGGAAGAACCGGAGATCGCTTTATGGCGCTGTGTAAATCCGGACAGATTCAAAACTGTTGTCATCCCAATGCGCTTATGACTTTGGCGGAGTTCCTCACCGACTATGCCAGTGATGGTACCAAGAAGTGCGGAGAAGACTTAATCGAGAAAGAGCTTCTTACCATCCCCAATGAAAAACGAAGGAACATTGCCAAGGATCACATCAGTAATATTTACGAGTCCAATAAGAGAGACTTTTATTTCTAAAGCAATATAGAATCTAAGTTAAGCGATATAGGTCTGAATGCAGGGGAGTCTGAGAACATACCCCCAATTTCAGACCTATATTGCTTAGAAATTTATTTTGATTCATAATGAGTATCATGCGCAAAGCGTGCGATATCTCGTTTTATACAGCCCCTTTCGTAGAGGATGTTTTTTTTGCGCTTACGGCTATAGCTAAGGCTTTTTACTATAGGAGGAAAAGATGAGTCTACAGGATACCCCTCAGGGGGAGCGGATCCACATCGCATTTTTCGGGAGGAGAAATGCGGGAAAATCCAGTTTTTTTAATGCCATTGCCGGACAGAAGCTGTCTCTCACTTCGGAAATCTTAGGAACCACGACAGATCCGGTGCGGAAATCCATGGAGATTTTGCCCTTGGGACCGGTACTTTTGATTGACACCCCGGGCTTTGACGATGAAGGGGAGCTGGGCAGCATGAGGGTGGAAAGAACCAAAGAGGTGCTTCGGGAAACGGATATTGCTCTCTTATTTCTTCCTGCCAAGGATTTTCTGTCTGCAAGAAAAGAGGAGCAGGGTGAAGGCCCTCTCTTGTCAGAGATAGAGGGGCAGGAGAAAGGCCTTTTCTTGTCAGAGAAAAAAGAGCAGGGTGAAGTACTTTTCTTGCCGGAGAAAGAGGCCTCCTACCTTAGACTTTTTCAGGAAAATAAAATTCCTGCATTCCTCTTATTAAGCCAGGCGGATAAACTTTCTTCCGAAGAAAGAGGGCGGATAGAGGAGTGGATAGAGGACCGGATTTCCAGGAAAAAGGATCTGCCCTTTCAGGGGATATTTTTAGTATCTTCCGAAACCAAGGAGGGAGTAGAAGCAGTAAAGAATGCCTTTGCGCCCTTAGCAAGTCTACAGGAAGAGAAAAAACGACTCTTCCACGGTCTGGTGGAGCCGGGAGACTTTGTGGTATTGGTGACCCCTATTGATGAATCCGCTCCGAAAGGAAGACTGATTTTACCGCAACAAATGGCGATTCGAGACATTTTAGATTATAATGGAATTCCTCTGGTCTGCCAGGTGGAGGAGCTTCCGAAGATTCTGGAAAATTTGGGAGATAAAATCAAGCTGGTGGTTACGGACTCTCAGGCATTTTCCAAGGTGAATCAAATTCTTCCTAAGACTATACCATTGACATCCTTTTCCATTCTGATGGCAAGATACAAGGGATTTCTAAGTTATGCCTTGGAGGGTTGTGCTGTGCTTTCCACCTTGGAGGATGGAGATAGGGTTTACATTGCTGAGGGCTGTAGTCATCATCGGCAGTGCGGAGATATCGGAACGGTAAAGCTCCCTCGGATGCTGGAAAAATATACCGGAAAGAAGCTTCAGTTTGTATACTCGGAGGGCAAGGGATTTTTACCGGAGGAGGAACAGAAGCGGGTGAAGATAATGATTCACTGTGGAGCCTGCATGCTTAGTGAAAAAGAAGTGGAGAGTCGTTATCAGGACTTTCTTCGAAAGAAGATTCCCATTTGTAATTACGGACTGGCTATGGCGAAGATGACGGGCATTTTGGAACGCTCCATTGAGATGCTATAATAGAATGCATAACGAGTAGATTAATAAAGAAATCAATAAAGAAATCAATAAAGAAATTACTAAAGAAGTCAATAACGAAGTCAATAGAGAAATAAACGATAAGCTTCATATCGGTAATCGATGCATTGCAGTACTTAAGAAAGAAGGAATTCCCCTATGGTTAAACTCATTCATACCGCAGATTTGCATTTGGATAGTGCATTTCGCTCCCGCTTCACAAAGGAAGAGGCGGAAAATAGGAGACAAAAGCAGCTCATGGCTTGGAAGGAGCTGCTGTCCTTTGCTGTAGAAAAAAAGGTACAGGGAATCTTGATTGCCGGTGATCTTTTTGACAGTCCGGTGGTTTCTCATGGAACAATGGACTTTTTCCTATCCACTGTTTCGGAGCATCCGGAGATTTCCTTCTTCTATTTAAGAGGAAACCATGACACGGAAAATACCTTCCGCTATCAGGAAAACCTGCCGAAAAATCTCTTTCTCTTTTCGGAAAAGGGGAAGAAATACCGTTTAAACGATAGATTACTTTTGGCGGGGGTGGAATACGGCACCAAGGATATTTCCTTTGGTGAAAATGAAGGGGCTACACAGGGAGCCGGACAAGCTGCCGAACAAGGCGTAGAACAGGAAACCGTACATGGAGCGGAAGCGCTAAGCAAAAACGAAACTGAGTCGGAAGAAGAATCCAAGTTCCTGAAGCTGAAAGAAGAGGACTGTAATATCCTCCTGCTTCATGGTGCCCTGTATCAGGGAACGCCCAAAGGAGAGGCTGTTCAGGGAGAGGAAGGCATTTTCCTGAAAAACTTGGAAAAACTTCCCTTGTCCTATATTGCCCTTGGTCATATCCATAAGGGGGGCGAAGGGAAGTTAAATAATGGGGCCCTTTGGGCCTATCCCGGTTGCCTGCAAGGAAGAGGCTTTGACGAGGAAGGGGAAAGGGGATTTCTGTATCTGAAGGTAGAGGAAGAGAAGAAGGAAATCCGAAAGGAATTTATCTCCATTAAGCAGGGGGAGTTCCGGATTTTGGAGATTGAGCTTTTGGAAGATGAGGGAACTTTGGCCTGTCTGAAAAAGATAGAAGTGGAAATGGAGAAGGCCGGCATTGTCAAAGAGGACAGCCTTCGCATTATTTTAAAGGGAAAGAAGGGATTGGAGCAGGAGAGAAATCTTCGTTACCTGCAATTACAACTTCAGGACAGCGTATTTTTCTTGGAAATCCGGGATGAGTGCGAGCTTAGCTGGAATCGGGAAGAAGCCATGCAGGAAAAGAGCCTGAAGGGAGAATTCCTGCGGGTGTTGGCCGCTGCGGATAATCTTTCCAAGGAAGAGCAGGAAGAAATCATTGCCTTAGGAATGGGGCTTTTGCAGGGAGGAGAACTATGATTATAGAAGCATGCCACATTGCCCAATTCGGAAAATGGAAGGATGCGGATTTTTCCTTCTCTCCCGGAAAGAACAGTTTCCTTTGGGATAACGGTTATGGAAAAACCAGCTTTATCTACTTTTTTAAGCTGATGTTCTATGGGGTTTCCGGGGATAGAAAACAGGACTTGGAGGAAAATGAACGAAAGCATTACATGCCCTTCCAAGGAGCATCCTTTGGAGGACGGATCATTTTCCGTATCGGGGAGAAGCGTTATCGCTTGGAAAGAAGCTTCGGGCTAAAGAAGTCTGAGGACAGCTTCCGGCTTTTTGATGAGGACAGCGGAAAGGAATCCAAGGATTATTCGGAAAATATCGGAGAAGAGCTTTTTTCTTTGGACGCAGAGTCTTTCCAAAGAGTTTGCATGATTAGCCATGAGGATCTTCATTTTTCCATGAATTCCCGTATGCATGCCAAGCTTGGCAATGTGGCGGAGGATCAGGAGGATATGAAGAAGTTCCAGCAGGTGCAGACGATTCTTAAGGATGGCATCAATGCCCTGTCTCCTAACCGTCGCACCGGAAACATTTTCAAGTTAAAGATGCAGGAAGAGGAATTGTCCTCCGGACTTTACGGAAAAGAAGCTTTGGAAAATGCAGTTCTTTCTATAGAGAAGGAAGTGCTTTCCCTTACGGAAAAGGAGACCCGGCGAAAGGAAGAGGGAAAGGCCTTAGAGGCGGAGCTTAGTCAAAGGATTTCGGAAAAGGATTCTTTGGGGAAGTGGATGTCCTATGCCCAGAAGAAAGAAGAATGGGAAAAGGCGGAGTATCGTTATGAAAATGCCTTAAAGTGGTACTATCAGGATCGCTTTTCCGAAATTCCCGAGGAGAAGAAAGCACTCCTTTGGAAGGAGGAAATGCAGTCTCTTCAGGAACAGATTCGTTCTATTAAGAAGGAAATCGAAAAGGTATCGGAAGCCGGTGTAGAAAATATCGGCGGGGAGAATACAGGAGCTGAGGCCGGAATCGAAAGGGAGCTGTCCGGTACTTCTCCGGCAGTACTTTTTGCTTTGGCAGGACTGGGGCTACTCTTTGTTCTTCTTTTCTTCGGAAAGCTTTTCGGTATGCCATTGGGACTTCCATCAGCCCTATTCCTATTGCTGGGGATTCTTTCCCTTAGTCTTTGCTTCTTCCTTTGGTGGAGCGGAGAACAGAAAAAGCGGACATGGAAAGAAAAGCAGGAAGAGGAAGAGGCCAGACAAAGAAAGCAACAGGCAATACGCTTTGCTTCCTTGGAAGAGCTTCTTTCCCGTTTTCATAAGCTGGAAGATATGCAGGATTTAGAAATGGAAGCAGCAGGTCGAAAAGAAGAGTTCCTCCGCTTCGTGGAAGAGGAAGGAGGAGAGCAGGCCTTTTCTTTATTGGAAGAGAAACAGAAGGAATGGGAGGAAGGCCCTTCCTTAGAGGAGAGTAGGAGAAAGCTGGAAGCTTTCCGAAAAGAGGAAGAAGAAAGAAGGGAAGAGATTCGGAAGAAACGGGCGGAAAGAGAAGCGAAGGTTCGGGATTTGGAGTTCTTGGAAGAACAGGAAAGACTTCTGGAACAGAAAAAAGAAGAGCGGGAGGCCTTGGAAAAGCGCTACAATCTTTTGCAAAAAACAAAAGCCTATCTGGAAATGGCCAAGGAGCGTTTTGCCCTACAATATAAGGAGCCTATTCTGGAAGCTTTTCAGAAGTATTTTCAGAGCATCTGCACAGAGCCCCTACAATTCCAGATGAGTGAGGACCTGGAGCTTAGCTTTGTGGACAGAGGATTAAGTCGGGAGCAGGGCTATCTAAGTGAGGGATTGCAGGATCTTTGCCGTTTCTGTCAAAAGCTGGCCATCTTTGATGCCATGTTCCGGGAGGAAAAAGCCTTCTTATTACTGGATGATCCCTTCAGTCATTTGGATGAGAAAAACGGAGCAAGAGCAAGAGCTTTGCTGGAGGAGCTTGCCAAGAGTCGTCAGATTTTTTACTTTACCTGTAGTGAGGAACGAAAGGCATAAGCAAATGCCATAAACGAAAGCCGTTATCGAGAGATAGCGGCTTTTTTCGTGCCTTTTTATGCCTTTTCGGGGCAAAAAACTTATAAAGAAAAATTATTTTGCAAAAGTAGAATATTTTTTGATTTTTTGCTTATCTATTAAAAAAATAACGCGATATACATACATAGCAAAATAATTTAAGAAAAAAGGAGCTATAAAAATGAGGAAGATAAGAAATAGAGGAATTAGAGAAAAGCCCCCGAAGAGGGGAGAGAAAGGCGGCAAAGCACCGCCGGCGGGAAGAGCTTAAGAGGGTAGCTGCAATACACTCTACTCTTTCGAAAATACGGTAAGAGGATCGGGGAACACCCGTGGGAGCACAGAATATACGGCAAATAGAGTTCAGCACTATTTATGCCTGAACCGAGGGCGCTGAGAAAAAGAAGAGCCCGTGGTGAGATTCCCCCGTCCCCTTAAAACTTTATAAAAGCATAGCTCCTTTTTCTAAGGAGAAAGAGAAGAATTTCTTCTTAGTAAGAAAATAAACGAAAGCAAACGAAAAAAAGAGTATGAAAAAATTTGTCTGCATAGACATTTTTTATAAAGAACGCAAAGTGAGGGATAATTAATGATGAAGAAGAACATGAACAGATTAGCAACATTGGCATTAAGCGGAATGATGGTACTTTCCACCGCCGCACCGGTATTCGCATCCGGTGCCGTTGTTAATAAGACCGATCCAAACTTAAATGTATTTTATGGAAAGGATGAAGCAAACGTAGGTAAGAGTGTAAACAACAATAAGCTGGAAGCGTTAGGAAATACCGTTTCCTTTGATAAGGTAATCCGTGTTGAAACGGACAACAATGAGATGGTAGACAAGCCGGATGTGGTATGGACTTATACGGTTAAAGGAGTAGTAAACGGTCAGAAGATTAATGATGATGGAACACCCACATCCGCAGTATCAGCACCTTTCACTGCAGGAACTACTACAATTTCGGACGGTACTCAAACAATGATTGTTTTAGCCGGACAGGATTCCCAGATTGATACGGCAACCAGTGATTTAAAGGCGGAGTTTAAGGCAGATAGCTATGAGCTTACTGGTAAAACTTTAGAGGATTTTAGAGATGGGGTAAAGATCAGCTTTAAGCCGGCTGCCTTTGCTACTCCGGGAGTATATCGTTTCGTAGTGACGGAAGGAGCTGCAGCAGGAGCAAACCGCGAAGACGTGGAAGCTATGAAGGTTACCGTGGGTGGTGCGCAAAAGTCATACCAGACCCAGCGTTTCCTGGATGTGTATGTACGTCTGAAGGAAGGTAGTACCACAGGAGAAAAAGAAATTTACGGCTACGTTCTCCACAGTGGAGATACTCAGGTTACCAGCAACGCAACAGGAAATAAGCATACCGGAGACAAGAACAGCGGCTTTGACGGTGACAAAGGAAAGGGCGGTAAGAAGGATACCCCCCAGGGATATACCCGTTACACTCCGAGAAAGCTGAAGGTGGATAAGAAAATCAGCGGAATGATTGACAAGAATAACCTCTTTCCCTTCACAGTCAACCTTTTTCATAACAAAGCAGGAGCAGTCAACTTTGACAACGCGGATTTGCAGGTTAAGGTAAAGATGCCGGGAGCAAGCGCTTATACCGTAAAGAAGGCCAGTGAAATCCCCGGATTAGGAGCAACATTAAAGGATGGACAATCCCTGGAAATCATCGGTTTACCAAAAACCACTACCTATAATGTAAAGGAGACCAACAATACTGCTTTAACCATTAAGTCTGATGTGCGCTTCTCCGAGGATGTGGCAACTCCGGTTCCGGATACTGCGCAGGTATCAACTGAAACAGTGGCTCCTACAGCAAGCTCCACAGAAAAAGGAGGAGATAAGAATTTGTTACTGAAGGATAGCCATGTGGCTTACCACAACCACATTGATGAAATCACACCAACCGGTGTAGTACTGACTGTGGCTCCTTATGCCATGATGTTGGCAGTGGCAGGAAGCATGGGCTTCATGTTCTTTAACCGGAAGAAGGAAGAGGAATAAGTCGTCTATCCCTACTTAGGATAGAGGAGACGGGAAAAGGAAAGCCTTAGGGTTTTTCTTTTCCCCGGATTCTTCCTCATCCCTTTTTTTCCCAATCCATCCCGGTCATCCCGGATAGATGCGAGATTTTCGGGAACAAAAGTATTGCATGTATCCCGGGATACAAGAGTAGAGAGGCAAATATGAACATTGCGGTGAGAGCGGCAAGGCTGGGAGATCGCATGATTACCATCTTAGCTGCCATTCTAATGATTCTACTCATGAGCTACGGGGGATTTTCCCTTTGGTACACCTATATGACCATGCAAGAAGGATTTTTAAACAATGACTTAATGTCCTTAAAACCAGTAGTAAGTGAGGATGGCAGTCTAAGCTTTGAGGAACTCTTAGCCTTAAACAAAGATACCAGAGCTTGGATTACCCTGGACGGAACCAATATCGACTACCCTATGGTACAGGGAAAGGATGATATGGAATACGTCAATAAGGATGTGGAGGGAAACTTTTCCTTATCCGGATCCATTTTTATGAGCTATCACAATGCGCCGGATTTTTCCGACCCCTATATTCTGACCTATGGACATCATATGGACAACGGCGGAATGTACGGAGATGTGATGGAGTTCATCGATAACAGTTATTTTGAAGAACATAAGACGGGAACTTTGTATTTGCCCGGAAAGGCAAGGCAGTTAGAGATCTTTGCCTGTATTGAGGGAGATGCCTATGACCCCTATATCTATAATGTTATGGATAAACAGGGGAATATGCAGGAGTTTCTGGATTACATCAAAAATAATGCACAGCAGTATAGAGATATTGGAATGAAAGACACGGATCAGGTAATCAGCTTATCCACCTGTGTATCTGCATCCACCAATGGTAGGATGATTGTCTTTGCCAGAATAAACCCATAAGGGGGTGAGGGAATTTGTTTCGAAAAAAATGTCAAAAAATCTTAGCGGGATTATGTGCCCTCCTCTTAATGGGGACGGGGAAGTCCACGGTACTGGTCTCCAGTGCCAGTGAACAGAAGAAAAATTTCGGCTTGGAGAAGCCTGCAGAAGTGCAGATTCCCTTTGCCATCTCTGTTTCAGGAGAAGAGGTTCCCCAGTCAGATTTCCGCGTCTATATAGAAAGAGCTGTGGAAAGCCCCAATGCGCCGCTACCAAACCCCTACATTATGGATCTCCACATGGACTCCGGGGAAGAGCAGTTCAGCTTTGGAAAGATGCAGTTTTTAAGTGAGGGTGAGTATCATTATCGTGTTCGTCAGGAACAGCGAAATCATGAAGGCTTTACCTATGACACCACGGTATATTCCGTTGTGATTGAAGTACACAGTAAGAACAAGGACTATAATGGAAATGAAGTATCTCCTTATCTTTATGCCATTGTCCTTGCGGAGAAAGAAGGAGAAGAGGATAAGTCCGGTGAGCTTTTGTTTAAAAACAGCTACTACCGAGACCCCTCCACGCCGGCTCCCGGACCGGGGCCGAAAGGAGGAAATGAAAATCCTCCCGGTAATCCGCCCAAGAATCCCGGTGTTTTGGGAGTGGGCAGAGAAATCCTAAAACCCATCGAGGGAATCATCAGTCAGGTACCTGCTGTATTGGGTGTGGCCAGAAAGATTGCCACAGGAGATGACAGTGATATGGTATTCTATGGACTATCAGCCTTGCTGGCCATGGGAAGCTTCGGTTTTTGGAGCTACCAGGTGAAGAAGCGTAGTGAGGATGATGAAAATCCCGAAACAGAAGAGTAAAGAGCCTTTCCCTTTCTTGGTTTAGGAGAGAAAGAACGGGGAAGGTTAAAGAAAAACACCTTGGAAAAGAGCTTGCCGAAAGGCGTAAGGGGGCTCCTTCCAAGGTGTTTTTTATTTTTATCGAGTGTTATCGAAAGGATTGTGGGAAATCCGCTTTCTTGCTCTATCTTTTTGCTTTATTTCTTTCCTTTATTTCTTTCCTGCCTCTTCCTGTTCGTTTAAGTTTTTGGAAACCGTCATTTCCTGATTATCGATATGCTCCTTCATCAGAGCCTTTGCACGGATAATGTCACGAATACGGATAGCTTCCAGAATCTTCTCATGTTCGTTGATGAGGGTTCCTCTTTGAGCCTCATCTTTAATATATTCTAAACGATAGCGGTACATCTGCTCCCGAAGATTGTTAATCATTTGAATCAAACGCTTATTGCCGGTGGCATTGTAAATGATGTCGTGGTAGGCCTCATCCGCCTCCGCAATCTCCATTTCCGTACCGGTGGCTACGGCCTTCTTAAAACGATCCTCCGCCTCATGTAAGGCAGCCAGTTGCTCCTCGTCGATTCTCTGGCAGGCCAGGTCTGTAGCCAGCTCTTCCAAAGCACCCCGAACCTCCAGCACATCCTGTAAAGACTTATGGGAAATCTTTGCCACCTCTGCCCCTCGTCTGGGAATCATCAGAACCAAACCTTCCAGCTCCAGCTTTCGGATTGCCTCACGAATGGGCGTTCTGGAAACTCCCAGCTTTTCTGCCAGCTGAATCTCCATGAGTCGTTCGCCGGGCTTCAGTTCTCCCTTTAAAATCGCCTGTCTCAGGGTATTGAACACCAAATCCCGTAGGGGAAGATACTCGTTCATATTAATGGTAAAATCACTACTCATCTGTTCCTCCTTCTTCTGCCCATGGTTCTGTAAGATATACCTGTTGTGCTAAATGTTGATCCTCGCCATAGCGAAGTGCCTGATAAGCTTTTTCCGCCCAAGCTTTATGCTCCAAAGGAAAGAGGGCAAAAACCGTGGGGCCGGAACCGCTCATTAAAGCCACCTCCGCTCCGTAGGATAGGAGCCGCTCCTTCAGAAGCTGTATTTCCGGTCGCATAGCAATGCTGACTTTTTCCAAAAGATTTCCCATCAGTGGGGTGATTTCCGATAAATTTCCTTTTTTCAGAAAATACAGAAACTTTTCCACATCCGGATGCTCTTCTTTAGGAATGGCATTTACGTTCAGGGCTTCATAAACAGCCTTTGTAGACAGGGAAAATGCCGGTTTTGCCAAGAGAAGAATACAAGCCGGTAAGTTGGGAAGGGGAGTAAGAATTTCTCCTATACCCTCCGAAAGATAACAGCCCCTGTGTAAGCAGAAGGGAACATCCGCCCCCAGCTTCACTCCTCTTTTCTCCAGGTCCTCTGTACTAAGACCCAGAGCATATACCCGATTCATCAAATGTAGTACGGCGGCGGCATCTGTGGAGCCTCCCGCCATTCCCCCGGAAACCGGAATACGCTTTTCCAGTCGGAAGGATAAGCCTTCTTTTATGGAGAATTCGTCAGCCAAAAGCTTTGCGGCTTTTACCATCAGATTATCCTCTCCGGTGGGGAGAAAGTCCAAATTACTGCTTAAGCGAATGCCGGGAGTCTTCTCCCTTTTCAGAAAAATCCGGTCATGAAGCTTAACGGTCTGCATGACCATGCATACATCATGATAACCATCCGGCCTTTTTCTTTTCACATCCAGGGAAAGATTAATCTTTCCGTAAGCCTGAATTTGCTGTTCTTCCATGCTTCTTCCTTCTAAAAAATCCTGTATACAAACGCCACTTTATTGTAAAGGTTAAATTGCATTTTTGCAAGTGCAATCCTCTGTGTTACTAAAGTAGATAAAAATAAAAAACTTCTTGACAGGGTGACAAGCTGTCACTATACTGGGCTGGTAAAAATAGTGACAAGCTGTCACTGTCTACGTTCAAGTAAAAGCTGACAGCCTGCCATTGATAAGAAAGTATAAATCATCACAGAATGTATTGAGGGGGAAGATGCCTACATTAAGATTTTTGAATTTGGAAGAAGAAAAACGAAGGCGAATTTTGGAAGCGGCAAAAAAAGAATTTTCTTCCTATGATTATGACAAAGTATCCATTAATCGGATTATTCAGGAAAGTGAGATTTCCAGAGGAGCTTTTTATACCTATTTCCCGGATAAGGATGATTTGCTGGTGTATCTTTTTGAAGCGGAAGAAGATAAGGCAGTAGGGCACTTCATGGAAATCATGGCACGCAATAATGGGAATTTTTTCCAAAGTATTCAGGAGTGGGTCATCGAAATCGTGAAGATTCGAAAAAAACAAATTGTGCAGGATAGTTTTGCCATGTTCTATCGCTCCGGCTTTTTAAAGAATCTTTCTTTGGCCAGCATGAGAAGTCACATGGATAGGGGAAGACGGGATAATATAGATGTGGTATTAGAAGCAATTCCCAAGGATTATTTTCCCAAGACATTATCGGAGGAGGAAAAGGGCATTGGGATTCAAACCGCATTTTCTCTGGCGTCCTTAAGTCTTTTGCAGTCCTTTTCCATAGAAAAAAGAAAAGAGGGAATATCCGATCCGGAGGATGATAAGGAACAGGAAGCCTTTATTGAACAAATTCTTTATGTATTCCAAAAGCAGATTCAGCTCTTGGAAAAAGCGTTAGGAGGAAAAGAGTAGAGATGAAAAAAGGGGTAAAAATTGTAATCGTGTTGCTTATCCTTTTAGGAGTGGCATTTTTGGTAGGAAGGCGTTTATTAAAGCCTAAAGAGGAAGTAGAGATCACCCAGCTTCCTTTGGCCACCGGCATTTCCGTGGAAAAGGGTGACCTGTTCATTACAGAGTCTTTGGTGGGTACCATCGAGGCCAGTGAGCAGTATGCTTTGGCTTCCAAGGTTTCCGGAGAGGTTTTGGAAATCTATGCGGAAAATGGTGCGGAGCTGAAAAAAGGTGATAAAATTGCCCGCTTAGACAATCAAAAGCAGATTGATGCAGCAAAATATACTTTGGAGCAGGCTGAGGCCCAGGCGAAGGCGGCAAGCGATGCCAGAAATCGTTTGGCAAGCCTCCAAGCCTCCGGAGATATTTCCGCCCAGGATTTTGAAGCGGCGGATGCTCAGGCGAAGGCTGCGGAAGCCCAGGTAAAGGCGGCAAAGCTGAACTATGATACCCAGGTGGAGTTTGCCACCATTACCGCTCCTGCAGACGGGGTTTTGCAAAACAGCATTTTGGTGAAGGATGCCATGATTCCCCAGGGCACCCAGATAGCCAGTCTTATGGGGAAGGGAAAACAGCAGCTTGTCTTTTCCGTAACAGAGGAACTGATGAAGAACCTGTCTTTAGGCCAGGAAGTGAAGGTGGAGAAGGGACAGGAACAATATACCGGCTCCATTACCGAGATTTCCGGGGTGATGAATGCCCAGACCGGGCTTTTCACCGTGAAGGCTAATTTAGAGAATTCCTCTCTTCCTGAGGGAAGCCGGGTGAAATTAACCGTAACCAAGGATAGCAGAACCGGGGTAAATCTTCTTCCTCTATCCGTGATTTACTATGACAACGGCTCTCCCTATGTTTACCTTTTGGAAAAGGGAGAGGGGGAGAACGGAACCATCAAAAAGCAGTTCATAGAGCTTGGCCTGCAGGGAGAAGAAAAGGTGGAGATACTTTCCGGTCTTTCGGAGAAGGATTTAGTTGTCAGCTCCTGGAATAATGAGATGTATGACGGCG
>ENA-OWMA01000110-OWMA01000110.1-human-metagenome-genome-assembly--contig:-NODE-110-length-13145-cov-4.891138_pt1 | contig 13145 bp, 16 predicted proteins | sample MGYA00245357_ERZ651120 | MGnify/ENA primary metagenome ERZ651120 (study PRJEB26857, sample SAMN00036273) | human metagenome | isolation source: G_DNA_Saliva | study: EMG produced TPA metagenomics assembly... | reverse complement strand
CAATATAACTCCCCTGTGTTATACTTAAAAAGTTCTAGAATACTACTTTTTTTACTATTGTAGCCAAGGTAGAGAGAACAAAGAAAGGAGATCAAAAATGGGTTTAAGCCAGGAAGAACTAAAGAAAATAAATGAACTTAAGAATACTGCACGGTTTCAACACAGCTGGAAAGCCATACGAAATATCCTCACTTGGAAGGAAAGAGTACAAAATTATTTTGTTCGAAACATGTTTCTTTTGTTATTTTGCTTTCTTGGCGGTAGCAGTTTGATGCTCCTTACCGATGAAGGTATTCTTCCCCGCAGTGAATTTATAGATGCACTTATGATGCTCCTCGTCAGACTGGGCATCTTTTTTCTGGCACTTCACATTTTCAGTGTCCTACTGTATAACCTGATAGGTCCCGGTTGGGAAGCAAAGCAAAAAGCCAAGCTCCGCAAACTTTATGAAAGTGACATTCTGGCTCCGATACTGCAAGCCCTTTATCCTTCATCGGAAATCGATATGGAGCATGACATTGCTCCGAATCAAGTAAAAGAAGTGGTTCCTAAATCAGAATACTATATCCAATCCGGAATACTGGAGCTTAATGATGAAAGAGATCTCCAAACAGTGGATTTATATGCCTATAACGTCGAAAAAGGAAATAAAGGTTACTATGATGTTACCCACTTTCTCGGACAAGTCTACTCCATAAAGAACACGTTCTCTCTTAAAGGAGAATTGCGAATTGTTCCGACAGAGCATACCCTTTTCTTTGAAACCCAAGGGTATTACTCCGGCACCATGCAAAACGGCAAGAAAATCGACGTTGAAGATATACAGCATAACGAACACTACAACATTTACTGTACAGACGAACAATCTGCAAGAAAGTTCCTAACTCCCACTGTTATCGAATGGTTTAACAGCATGACTTCCCATCGCAAGCTTTCCTTATATAGCAACGAATCTCGTATTTATTTTGCAAATTATAACGAGAAGTATTTCTTCGCCGCTCCGGACGACAAGAAAAAATATATGGCATGGCGAATGGAAGACGCGGCAAGGAAGATAAGCTATGCCATGGACTTTGCAAACGAAGTAACGGAGATACTGTATAAGAACGAAGGATTTTCATAGGATGCCGCTTTTCTTTGCATAGAAACTCTTTCTTTGCATAGATTCTCTTATTTTGCCTTGCTTAATTTCACCTTGGGAACAAGGAAGTACAGAGGAATGATATTCAGTACAAATGTTGTGATAAAGAGCAGCATATCCTTTAGCTGAATTCCATTTCCGGACAAGATTGCATTCATCATATTCGTGTAATAATAGCCCGGGAAAATCCTTTGTACTTTGGCAACAAGGGAAATAAATCCGCTTTCCGCTCCGAAGCTTGCGAAGGGCATAATGGTCAAAGCTGCCAGAATAATGACCGGAAATCCCACTGTATCAATGAGTTTGGCATCCAATCTCACACCAAGTACAAAGCCGATAACGCTGAAGTAAATCCCCATGATGGTCAATAAGAAAAACTGAATGCCCAGCTTTCCGTTAATCGGGAATTTGGCAAATACCGTCGCAGCGCCTAAAACAACAACAAAAATCAAGGCATTTAACACGATTTGCACGAAGGTCTGGTCCAAAAGATAGTTTTTTATCCCATAGTTGGAAAATCGGGATTCAAAGGAATAAAAACCGATGTCAGAGGAGATTCTTTTACTAAAGGTTGCCAGACTGTTTCCGATGATACCGATAAACACGGCAATCCCCAGCATAATATTCGGTAGCATATCCGCCTGAATATTGTATAAGAACATATACCAGGCCAGTGGAAGAAGAATCGTAAATAAGACAAATCTTCTGTTTCGTAACACCTGCTTTAATTGAATCATACTAATCATTTTTAGGCCTCCTTTTCAACCTTTTCTCTATAAAACTCTTCAATCGTTTTTCCCTGCCGGTGAATCTCTTCTACGGATTCAGCTGCTGCAATTCGTCCATTCTTTAAGATCATCACCTTCGTAAAGAAGTGATCAATCTGGTTAAAATCATGGGTAACAATCACCGAAGTATATTTCTCCTTCTCTAGAAGCTTCCAAAACCGGTCTACGGATTCTAAGTCCATTCCGGTGGTTGGCTCATCCAGAAAAATCAGCTTCGGAGAATTTAAAATGCTGAGCAGTAAGGAAAGCCTTCTCTTTTGCCCGCCGGAAAGACCGCCCACATATTGCTTTTTAAAATCCTGCAAGGAAACTTTTTCCAAGGCTTTATCCACATCTATTGCAATTCGATTCATCGCACTTTTTAGCTGTACTAAATCCGAAACCGTCAAATCATCGATCAAAATATCGCCCTGGGGCATCATGCCGATTTCTGTCTGATAATCCAGTGCCGTCTTCACAGTACCGGAATTTGCCTCCAGCTGACCGGCAATGATTTTCATCAGCGTACTCTTTCCCGCTCCATTATTCCCCAGCAAAGCGACCTTCTCACCTTCCTCTATGGAGAAGGAAACGCCTTTTAATACCTCTTTATTTTTAAAGGATTTCTTGATTTCATCTACTCTAAACATCTCAGTGAACCTCCATTTCTTTTTTCTTTACGAGGCTCATTATAGAACGTGTTTCGGAAGAGAAAATAAGCTTGTCATGAATGGTAATTTTTTTGTCGTGAACGGTAATTTTCCGGAAAAAACAGACTGAAAGAGGATCGTATAGCAGCAAAAAAAGTTTTTTGAAAGGAGTATCACTTAAAAGAATGCACAAAAATAGATCTTAGGAAAAATCCCAAGGTCTATTTACAAAACTGAATGGTTTGAGAAAAAAGATGTTCGGCGCTGCGGGTGCTGATGAGGGATTTCGGGTATTTTTCCAAAATCGTTTGCACGTTATAAAGACCAAGTCCTCTGCCTTCTCCCTTAGAGGAATACCCCTTCTCGAAAATAGGAGAGAGCTCCAGTTTTTCCGCCTCTGTGCTGTTTTCCACCACCAAAATGAGGGTTCTCTCCTCACGAATCAAGGCGATGGCGATTTTCGGATCTTCGGCAGTAAGACATCCCTCTATGGCATTGTCACAGAGAATAGAAAGAATCTTGATGAAATCCAGCAGCTCGATTTGAAAATCATAAATCTCTTCTTCTATCTCCACAGAAGTCTCTATCCCCTTACTCTGGGCCTCCAGGAGCTTCGCGGATAAGACGCTTTTTACCGCATCATTTTCAATCCGGCTTAATTTTGCAAGGTCAAATTTACTGCTATAAAAGGGCTTTCCGCTGTCCTTAAGAACCGTATTGTAAATGTTTTGAATGCTGTCAAAGTCTTTCCGCTCAATTCCCAGCTTCAAGCTGGTTAAGATATTCATATAGTCATGCCGAAAACTGCGAATCTCTCCGTATAATTCCTCCACATGATGACTGTATTCGGAAAGCGCCTTTAGCTCACTGTCCTTTTGCTCCAGCACTTCCGCTTCCAGTCTTTCCTTGGAAACGGCATTGATATATAAAAGCACCACGAAAAAGATAATGATATAGAGATTATTCAGCTGTCCCCGAAGGCTGTCCGCCCAAGAAAAGCTTTCACGCAACATCAAAAAGGCTGTAATCAAAACAGTGTAAACCATCATCGAGAGATTGATTGGCAGTAAAAAGCGGCGAAAAAAACCACGCGTAAAGCCTTTCTTCAGCTCCTGAAAATTGATTTTCAGGGATTTTATAATAACAAGATAGAGGGGAAAAACCAGAAGTTCAATCAGAAGATCATATCCGCCGATACTCGCCTCATTGTAAACGGAAATGCCGAAGAACGGAAAGACATAGAAGGCCAGCATCCTTCCCAGCAGGCTTTCTAAAACAATTGGATAAAGACCGTAAAACAGCTTCAGTCCTCCGTCTTTCTCCCGATTTCGATAGAGGCTGTACAGCACGAAGATCACAAAATACCCGAAGAAAGCAAGAGGCGGAAAAAAGAAGAACAATAGCTCAAAAAGAACCGGAACAAGGAGAAAAGACCAGAGAGGCATATTTTCATCGCTAATCTGACGATAGAACAACATCACGTTGACGATTTTCACATATTCAATTGTCAGATTGATCATAGATTCCATACATTCTCCTCTCTGAAAATATTTTACTGCTTCATCGACTTCATCCGTTCCAGAAGTCCTTTATACTTCATACGGGAAATCAGACAGCTCTCCTGATTCTCGAATATCGCCATTTTCTCCTCCTTATCAATCTTCACAATGTTCTCCGGATTGACCACAAAGGAGCGGTGGCATTGGTACAGTCTGGAATCCGCCTTTTCCAGGTCGGAAAGCCCTGCATAGAACTCAATTCTTTCCTCCTTGGTATGTAAAATCACCTTATGGACGGTAGGCGAAGACTCAAAATACAAAATTTTATGAAAAGGAACCTGCACTCTGGCCATGGCCGTTTCAAAACTGAAAGAATCCTCCGATACTGTAGCGCCAAGTTTTTCCAACGTGTACTCAATAGCCGACTCCACACGCTCGGAAAAATGTTCCTCATCCAAAGCTTTGTCAATAAAGTCCAGTGCCGAAACCTTATAGCGAAAGGTAATCGGCATAAATTCCGAATGAGTTGTCACAAATACGATAGTGGCATTGGGATCCCTGCTTCGAATTTCTTTCGCAATATCCAGCCCCTTCTTTTCCTCTCCTCTAATCTCAATATCCAAAAAGAAAAGCTGATGAGAACCTCTTTCCGTAATCGCAGTAAGAAGCTGCCCGGCATTTCCAAAGATTTCCGGTGCCTTACAAGATAAGCTCTTCCTACTAATCAGCTCCTTAATCACCTTTTCAATGCGGGATTGTTGTATTCTTTCATCCTCTAAAATAAAGATTTTCAGCAAGTCTCTCACTCCTATTAAAAACTTTCGTAGTCAAAAAATCCGCTATTTCCCTCAAGCTGCTACTATACGCTTCAAAAATAATTTGTTTATTTTACCATGCTTTACCTAAAATAGAGTAAGTTTTTCATTTTATACTGCGCACTATATTTCTTTCGTCCCCATCATAAAAATGTTATACTGTTCCCGTTAACAGATGCTAAATGCCAAGGCTTCTCTTCGCTTACGGCACTGCTTAAGAAAAACACTCTATAGGAAAGGAGAACGAAAAAGTGGATTCTTTTCGATTTGCATTATCTTTCGCTCTTATTGTATGCCTTTCTTTTCTCCTTACCTTTAATATTTATTTTCGACTTTTATACGGCGTAAAGAAAAACCGGGAAGTCCCTCGGTGGATTTATAAATTCGGGCAGGCTTTTCAGGGTAGAGTTCATGTTGAATATGAAAATGCAACGACTTCCGCAGCTCTTCGAGATGCCAACATTTTCCTTTTTTTCTGGCTTCTTTCCAATGTTCTAAGCTTTGCTTTTTTGTATTACAAAAGCGGAAACTACTATGCAGCTGTCTATCAATGTTGTAAGCTACAGTTCCTTATTGTGCTTTTAGCCATGATGCTTCATTCCCTCTTTCAGTTTTTTAGAATGACTTTTCATTCTTCCAGGGAAGCCCGTCGTTGGTATTCCACAACCAATGCACTTTCTTGGGTAGCCTTCTTCTCCGGCTCCCTTTTGGCTTCCTTTGTCTCTACCATGGGGTTTCCGGAAAGGCCGATAACCGCACAAATTGACTGGACGAAATTGACTATCGGCAGCACAAAAGCCTCTGCACTTTTAGATGCGGGATTTTCTTTTACAGGGAAAAGCGCTGAAAGTAAAGTCACCAACAAAAGAAATGACCCCTTTTATTACGGTGAATATCTGGAAATTACAAAGGACGGAAAATCCTACGGTTTTATGAGTGTGACCCCTACCTGGAAGGACGAGGATGCATTAAAAAATTGTACCATTACCTATTATGAAATCCCCGGAGATTGCGCCCAATTAGCAGAAGTCCAATTTAACCGGGTGAACTTAACTGCACTCTCCCTTTCCGACTTTCAAACCAAAAAAATCACGGATATTTTCTCTTTAAAACCCGCTAACTATAAAGAAATTCAGAATGAGAGCTATTATGTTTTGACTATGCAAACAAAAGACTATGCATTATGGAAAAACTATAGTCTTTATGCATATTTTGATACAAATGGCGTTGTATTCCACTACGGAATCCGCGCTCAACAATCGATTTGGGAATGATTCTATCAGTAAAGGATAATGAAAATGAACTTTTTTAACTTTGAATTTTTTTTCGGCCTTATTGTTTGCCTCTCTTTTCTTCTCACCTTTTATATCTATTTGCGACTCCTTATCGGCGTAATAAGAAAGCGGGAAGTCCCTCAGTGGATTTATAAATTCGGGCAGGCTTTTCAGGGAAGAGTGCATATTGAATATGAAAATGCAACGAATTCCGCCGCTCTTCGAGATGCCAACTTATTTCTCTTTCTTTGGCTTTTGGTCAATGTTTTGACCTTTGTTTTTCTATACCATAAGAACGGAGACGCTCATGCCGCTCTCTATCAATGCATGAAAATGCCATTTGCTACGATCATCGTGGCTTTAATAGTCCACCCAATCTTGCTCCTTCTTAGAATGCATTTCAGTTCTTCCGAAGACGCTTATCATATCTACTCCACTACCAATGCAGTTCGTGGAGCGGCATTTTTTTCCGTCTTCCTTCTGGCTCTTTACGTCAATCTATAGAGCTTCCGTACAAGCCCGCAAAACACTGCGAAGTCTGAAAGGAGCAATGGCATTGGGTAAGCATACAAACTGCTAACTATTTGTTATGGAAAAGCCATCCCTCAGCATAACTTTTCATGCAGATTATTCTCTTACCAACTACGGAATTCGCACTCAAGGGAAATGCATTAATATCCTGCTTCAGCCAATATAAAGGGAAGCATAACTCCTCCAAGAATCATCCAAGCGGCAAGGTTAATGCCTAAAATGGCGAAGAAAAACATAGCTATAGAATTTCCTTTTCGAATCTGTACGGTAAAGTTGCTCAAATCCACCGGCTGTTTGAAGAGAAGGTTTCCGATAGATGCCTCCAGCCTGTCTCTCACGCTGCTTTCACCATCTAAAGACAGGGTATAATTCCCCTCTTCTTCCACTTGAAAATGATAAAGCTCCCTTCTTCCTTTATCAAAGCTAGTGACTGAAGTACGCATAAGACTGGGAGAAAGGTACAGCTTTTCCCCGGTCTCTGCTCTTCTTAACTGAAAGCCGATATTTCCGATAGGAGTTTTTTTGAAACGCCTTCCGCTAAGCCAAATCCCGTATTTTCCCTGAGGAAGGTGAACTCTTCCCTCTTCCTCTAAACAGGGCATTTCGAAGAATAGCTCTGCCTTCGCAAATCGGATAATGTTTCTAATGCTGAAAATCAATAATGCAATTCCCATGGGAATCAATAAAAAACATAAATTTCTCATCTTGTCTCTCTTTCTAAAATGCTATCTTTACTGTCATTCTTTAAGAATACATAATATCTTTGCTTGAGAACGGCATAATGTCTTTGTTTAAGAACGCATAAATAATATAAATGTTAATCCCAAGATAGCACAAATCGCAGTGATTATAGATAAAATTTTCCCCCTCTTCCAATATCGTACCGTAATGTACAGACCATCCAATATATCAAAGCCGGGAATACTCTGGAAAATAAGATGCAAGATACATTGTCCTACTTTCCAGCCCTTTTGCTTTCTGCTCAGTAAAATCAGGCAAATGGCATAGCTAAGTCCTGCTAAACCCGCCATAAAAGACATGCCCAGGAAAAGCGGTGCTACTACCAAGCTCATGGCGAAGAAAAAGGGAGCAATAAATAGAGTCGCCGGCAGTACCAGCAGCACAAAGGAAAGCCCTATTCCTCCAAGTAAGACCACAAGAAAGATTGCCAAAAAAATCAATACGGCAGGCAGAGAACTGTATTTAAAGAAAAGGAAAGCCTTTATGCACTGCTCACTATCCGCTCTTTTAAAGATTTTAAAAGCATCCACAATCTGACTGATTAAAAGACCGGTGAACACAAGGGCAAATAGGATATTCAATAAGACATAAAGCTGTAAACTGAAAACAGGGCTTGCCGGAAATAGGAGTATAAAAGCAATCCAAGCATATAATACAAAAATATGAAAGATTCTGAGAATCCACGAAAAATGTTTCATAAGCTTTACCTCTTCCTTGCAGACAGTAATAAACATAAGCAAAACGTATGCCACCCAATTGATAGCTTACACATCCCTATTATCACACAAGATACCGCACACTTCTCTCGTTAAGAAGAAAATGTCAGCAGTGCTGACACAATTAAGTTGTAGTGTGTTTCCAAGATATACTTTTATTCGGAGACCGGACAAACAGATTAGAAAGCTGGCTGAGAAATCTTAACTTAAAGCTTATGTCTAATCTTTTTCGTAGAAAACAATATCCATACAATCATTGATCTTATCCATTCTTCCGGTCTGATGATAGCCCATCTTTTCGTACAAATGAAGATTCCCTGCTTCTTGCAGTATCGTGTCTAAGCACCAGTGATGGCAACCATGTATTTTCTCTACCGCAGAAATTGCTCCTTGGGCATATCCTTTATTCCTATACTCCGGCATAATCCAGATTGGGGATATTCGTTTTCTACCGGCGTCTTTCTTGTCAATCACACGAATGACACCGACATTTTCATTTTCAGCAACAATAAAATAGTAAACAGTCCAAGGCTGTTCGTATCTTGCAATGATTTTCTCCAGCCCCTCTGCGCCCGGACTCATATCATAGTCTTGATATTTATCCAACAATTCCGAAAAAGCTGCAATTTGCATTTCCCATACGGTTTGCAAATCCTCTCCAGTAGCCGCTTTTAATGAAACCGTAGCCATAAGATGCCCTCCCTTTATATGCGGTAATCCCTATTACTGTTTAACTCCATTATACAGGTAAATCCGAGAAGTTTACAAAATCAAAGTCATTACCTATGGTCTATAGAGAAATTCGAAGGAGATACCGTTTAAAAAAGGGATCCTATCCTGTCTTAGAAAATCAGGATGAAGGAAAGATAATTCATCCTAGACAAAATGGCTGAAAGTGTTAAGCTTCTATTAGTTAAATGAGGCTAATACCGTGTTACTTGTTATATCATTATCTTATCTCATTATGTTTTATTCCTATAGTTCTGTAGCTCATACGGTATGTACTCAGTAGCAGAACCAGAGCTACCTTGATGAAAATTTTAGCGAGGTGCGTGTAATGAAATACAAAGGAATCTATTTTAGCTTATTCAGCTTATTTCTAAAAAAACCGATGGTAAAAAGATTCGGGAAAGATAAGACGAAAGAAAGCCTACAAAAAGGACGCATTTTATATCGGAAAATGCTGGAAAAAACGGAAGATATCGGAGAGAAAAACCCCATGGCTCACAATATTTATTCCGCCTATGTTTTTCTGGCAGTATGCAGAGCCGGTAACTTTTCGGTGGAGGATTTTAGAGAAGTGATTGCTGAATTTATGGACAATCGCATCATAAGGAAAGCCATGAGCTCCATAGATTTTAATAAAGAAAAGGATATGAAGAAATTTGCCGAAAGGATGCATAAGGCGGAAGAATGGGCAAAGGCGCATCCGGAATATCAGGATAAAACCTGGGATTTTCATTTTGATGAAAAGCGCCATAAGGACGGCTTTTATTATCACTTCACAAGATGCCCTTTGGAAAAATTCGCAAGAGAGCATGGTTATCTCGATCTCTTGCCACTGTGCTGTGACATTGACCACATTGCGGTGGAACGAAACAAGGGTGTATTGCATAGAGAACAGACACTGGCAACGGGCGGCACAATCTGCGATTACTGGTTCGTAGGAAATCAAATGAAGAATCCGCGCTAAAAGGTAGGAAGGGAGATCAAAATACTATGGGCTATTATATGTTCTATTTATTCTTTGCCTTTATCATTTGCCTTGCCTACGGCTTCTCCTTTTATCTTTATCTTCTTTTGGAGTTTGCCGTTAAGCAGAAAAAAGAAGTACCAGATTGGTTTTATCGGATCGGGCAGAGTATGCAGGATAGAATTCACCGCGTTAAATTAGAAAATAGGACAAACTATGATGCGCTAAAGCAGAGTCGTTTTTTTCTTCGGGGAATGCTTCTTTTAAGCTTCTTTACCTATCTTTTCTTCCATGCCAAAAGCCATGATATTTCTTTTGCACTATTAAACTGCGGAAAAGCACAGTTTGTCATCTGCCTTGTGATAAGCGAACTGACACAATACTGGGATTTAAGCTTTTCCCCAATGGAATTCACACCCATCATAGCTTCGCCAAAAACTCTGTCGCGGTCAGTGCTGTAACATCACTTTCCCTGAAGTCCTTCTTATTTCTTGTAATAATATAATCAGCATGGATCCTCTTCGCCGTAGCCGACTGAATGGCATCTTCAAAATCATCCCACTGCATTTCAGCAGCTGAACTCATATCGCTAACATTAAGATTCTCAAATGTAAAAATGAGCGACAGTTTCTTTAGAACTTCGTTTACTTTCTCTGCATTCAATTCTTTTCGCATCACATAAACCAGATTAGCAAAAGTTAAAGCTGAAACATACCCCTCCGCCTGCTTCGTCTCACAGATCTTCCAGAGTCTAACAGAATCTTCAAAGTAGGGTATTCTTCTCTGAAGCACATCCAAAAGAATATTTCCGTCAATTAGTAGCTTCATACTTCTCCTTCAAACGTTGTTCTCTTACCTTGTCTATATCCGTATCACCTTTCAGTATTCCTGTAAGAGAATCCGTTAAATAAGATACTGCCTTTCCTCGCGGAATAAGCCGACCTACCTCTTTACCATTTTTTGTGACGATAATCTCACTGCCCTCCTGAACCATAGCAAGATACCTGCCAAAGTTGTTCTGCATCTCCGTTGCTGTAGCAGTTGCTGTATTTCCTATCATAGTACCACCTCTCTTTTATATTAGCTAATACCAATATATACTTTTTTAGCTAAAATTCAAGATTTCTCTCATAAAAAAAGCACTGCAAAAATGCAGTGCTATCACCTTCATAGAAAATCAAACGAAGAATCTGATCTTCTATTCATACGTTCTAAAATTACTCCTTCAGGTACAGCAAATAATCATTTTTAAAAAAAGCCAATAATGCCATCATTGGTGTATACGTTGCTCTCCATAAATCTGAGCAATCACCGTATGTACGTATTTTGCCATCTGTACAGTATTATTCAGTTCAAGTGCTTTTGGATTAACAATTTCCCCAATACGAATACTCACATTAGCCGGGCGAAAGCTATGAAAACGCTCATAACACTCCTCTGAATTATAGAATGAAACTGGAACAATACGCGCATTTGCCTTAAAAGCCATTTTAAAACTACCGGGTTTAAATTCCTCCACACCGTCTTCATTTGTTCTTCTCCCCTCCGGAAAAATAACAACTGAATACCCGTTTTCTATTCTTTGAATGCCTTGATTAATAACTTCTATTGACTTTTTGATATCATCTCGTTCTAAGAACAAGCATCCTATATCCCGAAACCATTTACCAATAAATGGAAATTTTTTAATCTCACTTTTTCCAATGAAAATCAATGGTTTCTCCATTATTGCAATCATTATTAAGCTGTCAAAATTACTTCTATGATTTCCAATATAAACCACGGGTTCATCATATATGGTACAGCCTTGAATATCCATTTTTACGCCTAATAATTTGAGTATTTTTTTCGCTATTATTTTTAAGCTATAAAAATTTGCGTCATGTTCACTTTTCTTATCCTTGTATTTCAAATGATGAATCAATCTGACCGGATAAGAATATAACATAGCTCCAACAAAATACAAAAATGCAACAATCAATCTCATAGCAATCTCCATTCCAGCACATTCAGCAGGCGGCACAAATAGTAATAAAAGTCTCCATAACTAACTAGCGAAAGTCTAAATTTCAGTATCGCATAAGTAAAAACTATCTTTTAAATAAAATAAGCAAACGCTAATCTACTAAATATTGAAAGGCTATTTTGAAAGGCCTAGTATTAAAAGGCTATATATTGAAATACAAGCGTAAAAGCCCCAGTATCAAAAGATGCACCGGATAGAATGCATAATTCAGCCACTTACTCTGTTTTCCTCTTTCCCCATTATACGTTAGGCATAATCCAAATCCTAAAAAAGAATAAATCTCCTTTATGATAGACAGAAATCCAAGCCCTGCGCCCCAAAGGGGTTTTTGGTAGAAAATATAAAAAAGATAAGCCACTATTACTGCATGGAAATCATAGTCCAGACTGAGGAACATCGCCAAAATACTGAAAATCCCCACAAGAAGCAAAGAAAATCCGTACCATAAAATTCTGTTCGGAATTTTCCTTTTGAAACTGTCGATGATCCAAATACAACTAAGACATAAGGCCAAAGTAAACATCATGTTATTCCAATTTGGATTAAAGAAGACTTTTGAGGTAAACAAATCAAAGGGGACCTCGGAAATTACGCCAAAAAGAAAAAGAGTCAGAAGGTACTTTATCCGATTTCTCGTCTTAAAAAATCCTTCCACTAAAAAGAACATAAAGAGGGGAAAGGCAATCCTCCCCAGAATCGAAAGCAGATTCGATACCTGAAGCAAAAAGCCTTTCCCTTCTAAAATTGGTACTAGCAAAGCATTGTTTACATGGTCAAGAAGCATGGAAAGAAACGCAATATATTTTAATTGAGCGCCATTAAGGATTTGGTACTTTTTCAAGCGATTTTCCATGGGCTTTGGAGACATAATTTTTCCTTTTTTCTATTTTTCACAACATAAACCTTGCACTAGTCTCGTCGAACTTTATTTTACAGCCCCAAACAAATCGTTCAGCGCTTCCGCCATAGTCGGGTGGGTGAAAATCTGGTTCCCAAGCACCGTGTAAGGCTGCTTCGTCATCATCGCCAAAACTACGATATTGATCACTTCGTGAGACTCTTCACCGAACAAGGTCACGCCCAAAATCTGATTGTTTTCGGCATCTACAACTGCCTTGTACAGTCCGGTTTGATTTCCGAGGATTTTCGCCTTAGGAATCGCGGTAACCGGTAATGTCGCCACCTTGATGTTGTAGCCTTTTTCTCTCGCTTCTTTTTCACTGAGTCCCACTCTGGAAAATGTCGGATGAAGGAAAGCGGAAAAAGCAAGCGGCTGACGATTCTTTCTTTCG
>ENA-OWMA01000103-OWMA01000103.1-human-metagenome-genome-assembly--contig:-NODE-103-length-13414-cov-6.222621_pt1 | contig 13414 bp, 8 predicted proteins | sample MGYA00245357_ERZ651120 | MGnify/ENA primary metagenome ERZ651120 (study PRJEB26857, sample SAMN00036273) | human metagenome | isolation source: G_DNA_Saliva | study: EMG produced TPA metagenomics assembly... | reverse complement strand
TCGCAAATTAGGTCTCTAGAACTATTGTATATTTTGTAAAAAAACAGTAGAATAGAAAGGTATAATTTTTAAAGAAGGAATAAAAACAGTGAAATCTATTAAACGTTTTGCACTCTCGGCTATGGGAGTGGCTATGTTGCTTGTCTTGACTGGCTGTGTTAGCGTCGATAAAGCCACAGGAAAGCCAATAGGATTTATTTGGAATACGATTGGAGCGCCTATGGCTGAAGCTATCAAGTACTTCGCTACTGATAAAGGTCTAGGCTTCGGTGTCGCTATCATCATCGTAACCATTATCGTGCGCTTGATTATCTTGCCACTTGGTATCTACCAATCATGGAAGGCAACGCTTCACTCTGAAAAGATGAACGCCCTCAAGCACGTCCTTGAGCCACATCAAACTCGTCTCAAGGAAGCAACTACTCAAGAAGAAAAACTCGAAGCCCAACAAGCTCTCTTTGCCGCTCAAAAAGAGCACGGCATCAGCATGTTTGGTGGTGTAGGATGTTTCCCTATCCTCCTTCAAATGCCTTTCTTCTCTGCTATCTACTTTGCTGCCCAACATACTGAAGGAGTTGCTCAAGCAAGCTACCTAGGCATTCCTCTAGGTTCTCCAAGTATGATTTTGGTTGCCTGCGCAGGTGTCCTTTACTATCTTCAATCGCTCCTTTCACTTCACGGAGTAGAAGATGAAATGCAAAGAGAACAAATCAAGAAAATGATTTACATGAGCCCACTCATGATCGTCGTCTTCTCCCTTTTCTCACCAGCTAGTGTCACACTTTACTGGGTTGTCGGTGGTTTCATGATGATTCTCCAACAGTTTATCGTCAACTATATCGTTCGTCCAAAACTTCGCAAAAAAGTCCGTGAAGAACTAGCCAAGAACCCACCAAAAGCACGTGCTTTCTCAACACCAAATGGACGAAAAGACGTTACCCCTGAACAACCAACTGCTATCACAAGCAAGAAAAAACACAAAAATCGCAACGCTGGAAAACAACGTTCGAGATAAAGCTACGTAAATTATCCAATAATTAAAAAACGAATGAATGATAAATAGTTTTCATCAACTAGATATCATCATTCGTTTTTATTATCTACCGTTACATCTTATACTAGTCGAAAAAGTTAAATAGTTTAAAAGCTCACATATAAAAACGATTCAATCATAAATTAACAAGTAACTCACTATGATTTAATACAATTGAGAGTCATTAAAACTTCTGCTCCCTCGTCTCTATTTCTAAGCTCAACTCGGCCTTTGTGTAGTTTTGCAACTCTACATACAAAACTAAGTCCAATACCATAATGTTGCTCTTTAACCGATCTAGCTTTATCCATACGATAAAAGAGCTTCCCAAAATTAGTTAAAACTTCCTCTGGAAATTCAGAGCCATTATTCCATATACCTATTTTCAATTCCTTCCCCTCTTGCTCTACCCTAATTTTAATTTTAGGATTCTGTTTATCTGCATACTCCAAAGCATTTGTTAAAATATTTTGTATGGCACGAATCAGAAGAGATTGATTTATATAATATCTTTCAGTTCCGTTCACATTCTGTTCAAAAGAAAACTTCATCTGATTTTTTATCAAAAAAGAGACTTCTTTCTCTAATTCATTGATAAAATCTGAAGAGGAATACTCCGTCCAACCTGTCTCATCATCATAATAGGTTTTAGAATAGTGAATCAATTGATTGAAATAATCTAGTAACTGTTGACTAGCTCTTTCTATATCTGCTAAGCATTCTTGAGATTGGTCGTTTTCAGTTATCGTCTGCAAAAATTCCACATTTCCCCTAATAATGGTTAAGGGAGTTTTTAAATCATGAGAAGCTGCTGAAACCTGAAACATCAAATCTTCTTTCTGCTGTTTCTCATCAACTATTAATTGTCGAATTCTATCTTGCATCACAATAATCCGATTTCCTGTCTCACGAAATTCTTTAACCGTTAAACTTTCTGTACATTCCTTCTTCAACCACATACTATTTTCATAAATCAAAGTCATTTCATAACTCAGTTTTTTCAACAATTTTCCAATGTGATAACTTATTAGAATAATCAATAAAACACAAATATATATCCATGATGACACATTAAAAAAGATTGATAGAACACCACTATTGTTTAGAGGTTTCCCATCTTCATTTATTTGTATAGATACTGAAGCTAAGGGAATAAGATAGGCCATTAGTAAGCCAAGACTAAACTGCCAAATAATTCTCCAACAGGTTTCTCGAATTAATTGTCTAAAACTTTTGATTCTACCCATTGATATCCTCCACCGTATAAGGTTTTAATTGGATTTAATTGATAAGGTTTCAGCTTTTGACGAATTTGATAAATGTACTCTGAAACCGAACGTAAAAGCGCTTCTGAACTTTGTGGATATAGATAATTATAAATTTCCTCAATAGAATATATTTTACTTGGGTTGCTTGCCAAAAGATTCACTATGTCAAATTCTCTCCTTGTCAGAGCAATCTTATCATCGTTTACAAATAGTTCCTTACTATCCGTATATAGTATAAGCTTCCCAATCTTTATTTGATGAACATTTCCTTTAATCCGTTCTTCACGACGTAAGTGCATTTTAACACGTGCTAACAATTCTTGCATACTAAAGGGCTTCATAATATAATCATCAGCACCTGCATTGATTCCAGCTACTAAATCTTCATCCATATCCTTGGCAGTTATAAAACAGATAGGAACAGTTATCTGCTCGCGAATCATCTGACAGATTTCTAAACCACTAACAGGCATCATAATATCTAATAGAATCAAGTCAAAGCCTGTGAAATCACAAAGATCAATCTCTTCTATCTTATTTCGTATGACTACTTCATATTTTTCATATTCTAGTACTTTTTTTATTAGGCGAAGAATAGCAAGATCATCATCTACCACCAAAATTTTATAAGCCATAACTCACCCTCCTAACTATATTATAGCACTAACCGAGAAAAAGACAGGATATCCCCTGTCTTTAGCGTACATTTCTTCCTATAAGTATCAGTGTAGCAAATACAAAAACAATTAATAACCAAACTATTTGTATCCCTAAGCCTTGCCACACTGGATAATAAAGCGACAAGGGATGGGTATAAAAACAATTCATACTAGCTAGTAATGGTAAATTTCTAAAAAAAGAACTGAATTGTAATAACATTTGCCCCAACCCCAATAAAAGGGATAAACTGATTCCCAAAATTAAGATAAAAGACTGGGAAATAAATACAAAAATACCACTTAAAAGAGAGAAGGTTAGAATAGAAATACAAGCTGGAAATAGAATTGTCAGAACATGTTTAATATCGCTCAAAAGATTGATATTGTAGTATCCTTGGGCGAGTAGTATACATAATGATATTACAGCGGCCAATAGGACAATTTCCATACATAATAGAATAGCTAGTTTAGATATTATAAATTTCAAACGATTTGGACAGGTAAGAAAACTGGTACGAAGGCTAGAACCTGTAAATTCTTGACCTATAAATAGAACCGCTAGACTAATGAAACCTGCCTGTCCTAAATAGAGACTTTGCAGTAGCTGTTCCAAAACAAACTGTAGAGTCAACTGGTCTGGCTTACTATTTAAAAAAACAACCATCGCCGGAACACACAGTAATAGAGCACCTATAATCAACCAGTGCCAAGGATTCATCATAAACTTGAGATATTCACTTTTAAGTTGCTCTTTCAACTTATTCACCTCCTCCGATATCTGACTTAAGTAATCGGTAGATTGCTAAAGCCAAGAATGACAAATTCCAACAAAGTAAAAATAAAATATGTTGTAAACTATTATGTTCTAAAATTTGAGGAGATGTAGCAATCAATCCTTGCCCCAATGCAACTGGAAGAAATTTTGCAGCTGAGATATAGTTTGCTAAGAATGTTCCTAAATTGTAGACTTGAGGAAGCAAAAATAATAGAGGAACAATGGCTGTTTTAAATGTCAAAGCCATAATATAGGCCAGCAGTCCCAACAAAGTCCAAGCTATACTGGCTAAAAATATATAGAACCAAACTGTTCCATTTAGTAAAAAAAGCAATAAGCCATCTTGTCCTAAAACATAGTGTGTCATGTTAATCGTAAGGAATATTGATAGAAAGGAAATGATGAAAGAAAATATAAGCCAAACTAATGTTTTTGAAACTAGGAAAGTACTTCGATTTGTAATAGAGAGGAGGCTTGTACGAATCGCAGAGCCTTTGTACTCCTCGGCTCCGTAAATTGAGCCTAGGATAATCATAATAAAAACACCAAATAAAGTGACATCAAAACCTAAAAATTCAATAGGAGGTATGGCCTCTGCTAAATCTGGATTTGTCTCTGGTGTAGCATGGATACCAACTGAAACAATTTGAGAAGCACCAATATTTGCTAAAAACGTTTGAAATACCAGTATCAAGAATAGTACAACATGAGTAGCTCTCCTATAAAGCAATTTCAATATTTCAGAATGAAGAGAGTAAATAAGTGCCATGTCACTTTCCTCCCTCTGTTAAACTAAAGAAGACTTCTTCTAGTGAAGAAAGATTTTTCATCACTTCTTGTAAAGTCCCTTTTATAAGAACTTTTCCTTTATTTATGATAACTACATCATCTGTTACTGCTTCCACTTCCGATAATATATGAGATGACAGTAAGACGGTCTTCCCTTCTTGAGCTTGTTTTTTTATAAACTCTCTAAACCACCGAATTCCTCTTGGATCCAAACCATTTGTCGGTTCATCCAATATCAGATATTGAGGATTTCCTAATAGAGCTGTTGCAATTCCCAAGCGTTGTCCTTCTCCTAATGATAATTTCCCAATTTTAGATTTTTTCTTATGGCTAATATCCACCATATCCAAGACTTGTTCAATTCGCTGACTAGATATCCCATTACTAGCAGCAACTATTTTCAAATGTTGATAAACAGTCCGATCATCAGGAGCTCCTACACTGTCAAATGAAGCTCCTACAGTCTTTAGAGGAAATTTTAATTCCTTATAAGTTTGATCTCCAATTTTGGTAAGACCAGATGTTGCTTTGTCTAATCCTAATAAAATACGTAAGGTTGAACTTTTTCCAGCTCCATTTGGACCTAGGAAAGCAGTCACTCTACCTGCTTTTGCTTCAAAAGAAATATCTTTTAAAATTTGAGTTTGCCCATATGACTTACATAAATTTTTAATAGTAATACTTTGTTCCATGATGTTGTCCTATTCTATTTAATATTTCTAAAAGTAACTATATCTTACACATTCATTTTCGGATTTTTTTCAGAATTTAGAGAGTCAAAAGATTTAATAGTCAATGAAAATCAAAGAGCAAACTAGGAAGCTAGCCGCAAGCTGCTCAAAACAGTGTTTTGAGGTTGCAGATGGAAGCTGACGTGGTTTGAAGAGATTTTCGAAGAGTATTATTTTCCTTCTTTATCAGGAAAGAGATAACCAATACCTACACAAGCTAGCACACCTGCTCCAATCACCAAGCCACTTGAAATTGTCAAAAGATCCAAAATTGCATTTGCGATGATAAAGGCAATAATGAAACACATCAGACTAGCCTTGTAGTCTTTTTTCAAAAGATTCTCTAGAGTGAAAAAGAGGAACAAGCCTATCGGAATCAGGGACCATAGGTTGACATCCAAACTTGGCCAGCCAACAGAACCAAAATACACTACTGTCGCTGCTGCTACTAAAAATACAATCCCCAATAACTTTTTCATTTGTTTATCTCCAATTTCTTTTTCAGGAACTTGACTTATCTGATAGTGACTCCTCCTGTTCCTTACAAAAATCATTATAACAGAGGTCATTTTCAAGAACAAGTTCTTTTGCCTATCTGGTCTCTATATCGGTCTAAGTGGTTGAATAATAGCGATAAAATAAGGAATCAGGTGAAAAACTTCCTTCCAAATAAAAAGGAATTAAGCAACCAAACGCTACTTAATTCCTTGAAATTGTCTCATCACCTCCATTAACCTTTAAATTTTGATAGACTCTATTTTCTAATTAATATGACCAATATTGTCAATACTAACCCTTTCAATCAATTCATTAGTTGTCGAAACTAAGTACATTAATAAATCCAAAAAGAGTATCAATAGTAAAGTAAACTAAATAATTGAGTTATAAATGGCTATTTTCACAAAACTGTTTCATCACCACACTATCTCATCTCAGTACACAAACCATATTTTCATCTATACCTTTTGTCTTAATCTTGATCTTTTTTCTTCAATCCAAGAAATGCACCTACGGTAAACATTATTCCAGCAATGAATGGTGTAAAACCTTCTCTAACTGTTCCGGTTTTTGGCAATCTATCAGAATTGTTAGTATCCGACTTACTATCGATATTGGTATGTTTATTAGCTATATTCTCTGGTTCATTAAGATAAACTTCCTTCTTATTTTCAAAGTTTTTATCATTTTTATCAGGAACTGGAGATGTAACATCCTCAGTTGAATCAGAGTTGTGTGAATGATTTTCTCTTTGGAAATCCTCTTTTCTATGACTTTCACCTAATTGACTATAATTTACTTGTACAGGAACTGTAGCTTTGACACCTTCAGTTGAATCAGAGTTGTGTGAATGATTTTCTCTTTGTAAATCCTCCTTTTTGTAATTTTCATCTAATTGGCTATGATTTGCTTGCACCTTATCTTTCTTTTTCGATACATCAAAAGTAGGTTTATTTTCCTCCTCCTTTTTCTCCTCTATTTTCTTGAATACAGGTTTTATAAGGGTATCTTTTGATAGATTAAGAACATAGCCAACGTCTTTTTTCCCTTCGACACCAGAAATTTCCCAGCCATCAAATTGATATCCTTTTTCTAATTCACCCTTATAGACAGGTAAAATGAAATCTTCTTCCGACACTATCGTTGAACTCATTTCTTTTCCATTTTGAATGGTCACAGTTACCGTATGAGGTTTTAGTTCGCTTACCTCTCCCGTATCTTTGTTTAAAATGAATTCTTTTACGGTCGTATTTCTTGCAAAATCTTTTACAACAATCTTAATGTTTAGTGTCTTATCTGTTAGTTGTTTAATATCATCAAATGATTTATATTCTTTTCCATTTACATAAATATGTTTGTCTTGAATCTCACCATCGAATCCATTATTTCTTTTATCATTGATATTAAAGACTACAGATTTTCCCTTAGCATATTCGATACTAGTATTTCCTTTTGGATCAATGTTTACTTCTGGTTTAACATTATCATATAAAAATTGATAGTGTACTCCAACCGCTTTCGCATTCAAATCGCTATAGCCAGTTTGAAGATAAACATTTCCATCCATATCTGTTACCTTATCTGGGAATCCGTTTGCTTTATAGTCTTTCATTCCCCAGTCCATGATGTCACCGTCTTTAACATTAAGCTTAATGTTAAAATCTCTAGTGTTATCAATGTGTAAATCTCCGTAGATTAAATAATTATCTACAACCGATTCATTAACTCTCAACTCCCAGTTAAAACCACCCTTATCAGAAATCTTACCTCTTAAATAAAATTCTGGATTTCGTACATAAATTTTATTAGATTTAGATGGATTAAAGTAGTTCTTGTCCATTGAAAGGTTTACTGGTTTTGCATCAATAAATAACGTAGAGCCATCTTCTTTTATAGCTTCTACATTGGACTTATCCTCTCCAGTGTACTCTTTATCATCTTTACCAAATAATACCAGTTTAGAAGAATCTGTTACAAGATTTCCATCTTTATCGATTGCCTCCCCTTTATCGTTCATTTTAAATCTAAACACTTGATACCTTACAATGTTAAAGCCGTCCAAAGCCGACATTAATACTGATTGAGTACTTCTTCCATCTTCAACATTTCTACTATCAGCATAAATTATTTTTTCTGATAAGACTCTTAGATTAGGATTGGCCTTTTGGATTTTTGCTATATCTTCCTGGCTATAGACTCCATTTCCTTCTAACATATCCGTTTTTCCAGGATTATAGGTAGTCACTTTTAGTGCATAGCCTTTTCTTAGAATGATGTTATCCTTTAATAGATATTGTTGTTTTTCTGAATCAGAATAGATTTTACCAGATTCCATTTCCGTTAAATTGTTTGGTTTGTTCTTTGAAAGATCACCTTCTCCTAATTCTATTACATTCCCATAACTTGATGCATAGGGATATTCTGTTTTAGTTTCCTTATTTTTTTCAGGCATTCTAATTTTAGTTTCAGCTTTTATCTGATCATCATCTTTAACAAAGAATCTCATATCTCCTGCAAAAGCTAATCCATCCACAATATCATTAATATTAGCGTATAAATCAAATGTCATCGTTTTTGAGTGGGAATCATACTTAGTCGTTTTGATTTCTACAGATCTATAGTTATTGCCGTAATATACCTTGGCATTTTTAGAAACATTACTTATCTTTCCAAGAATTTCAAAGTGTCCATCTTTAGACGGGCTTAGAACACCATAAATTTTTGATTTGATTTCGTCAAGTTTTTCAGTTTCATATTCTAAGGCACTACCATCGTCATAAGCAATGATATTTCCCTTATCATCGTATTTATAATCGTATTCTTCTGTCCTCTTACCAGTTTCACTTGTAAAGTCATCAACTTCTCTAAATTTCTTTTTAATGAGTTTCTTTAAGTCTTTGCTTTCAAAGTCTCTAATTGTTGAAATAGTTTTATGAATAGTCAAGCTAGATTTTTCTTCGGTAGCCTCTTCATTTTCTTGATGATTTTCTACCTCAGTTGTATCTTTTTTAAGACTATCCTCTTTTCTATTTTCTAAATTTTTAAATTTAGATTCGGCAATCTCGCCAAGCTTTTGGTATTTAGATGAATCCTGATCAGGATCTACTAGATAATAGGAAATCATCCCCTTTTCATCAGCATGATCAGCAAATTTAATTCTATGAATCTTTGTGAAATTGCTAGAGCCATCTAATGCAATGACTTCAATGATTTTTCCTCTTAAATCTCCTGCACCATTAATTTCATAAATGGTATTTCCGTCTTTGTCAAGTTTCCTATTTCTTCCTTGACCCTCACCTGCATAAGTTACTTCAAGATTTTTCTCAACCTCTCCATCTTCATTAACAAGAGCGGCGCCAGCATACCAAACTTCGTTTGCAATCTCGTCAAATTTTTCAGGATGTTCTTTTTGATCTCTCGCAAATAGGGTTTCATTCTTGTATTGATCTTTGACCTTGTGATAAGTATCCTTTGTGATCAGCTTAATTTTTTCAGGATTTGAAAAATCAACCGAAACAATCTTAGGGGCTGTGTTATCAATTTTTACAGGAATATAGGAAACCTGCCATGGGTAATCTTTAGTTAATCTATATTTAAATTTATAGAAATATTGACCTTCTGCAATCGGTTCAAATTGTCCTCTTATCTTAGTAGCAGGATCTTTGGTATCCTTGCTTTCTGGTGCATTTTCTTCTCTACCTCTAGGGTTATAGATGAGTCCATCCCATTTCAAGTCGCCCCAAACTTTTAGCTTAGAAGATTTGATTCCCTTTGCATCATTTCTCTTAGAGTTTAAAATTCCTTTAATAAAGTGTTCTCTCGAAATGACTTTTAAGTCGATTTGATTTTCTCCCTCTTTATTTGTATTTACTATTGAAATCAATCCTTCTTCTGCACTTCTTAATACAAGTGGAGAAGGTGTTAATCCTCTCTCAAGTTGAGCATCTTGAGGATTTCCATTTGAATCTAAAGGATAAATTTTAGCAATATTAGAACCACTTGATGATGGTGCGTTGATCCCTTCGTTATTGAAAGCAAATAATTCTGGATTTTGATCTAGGGATGTTGTATTTTTATCTTTTCTATTTTGTATAACTCCTGCTGGATTAAATTTATCTATACCATGTTCTCCACCAATTCCCTTATTTAAGGTTCCTGGAATTTTTGGTTTACCATCATCATCATAACCTTCCATTGTTTTTGATTTTGAACCTTCTTCCCAGGCCCATTTATCAAGGATTGGTTCGTGGTTCCAATTCCCAGCAAATCCCATTAGAGGCATCGATAAAGAAGGTTGGAAGTTTATTTTCTTCCCGTTGGAGTTTAGAGCTTCCATTTCTTCCACTGACTCAAAATGAATAAATGATTCTACAAATTTATTTTTATTTTTAGCCTCTCCAACGTTTATAACCGCATTTAAATCAAAGCTAGAATTTGGGCTTATAGTGAAAGCATCATGCTCAAATGTGATATTTGCTCCTTTGATTTTTTCTGGATGGATTTCTGGAACAATTTGCTTACCATCTGGAGATTTTTCGTCTTTATATGTTTCATCCAGTTTTAGTCTGTCAGTTAGAGCATCTGTAGTTATAGCAGATGCTGAAACTTTAAAGGTTAAAGGTCTGTTTGATGTATTGTGAAGCTTAATTGTAAAATATTTTTTATCTCCTTTTATTTCTTTAAGAGAAATAGAACCATAAGAGTTTACCAAACCTTTAGAATCCGTGTTTTTAAAAGTAGCTACAACTTCATTTCTCAAAGCATTGGCCACATTAATTAGCCCTGCTCCCTGTTGTCTAGGTGATGCAAAGTATTGACTTTTTTCTTTCCAAGACGTTGCATCCATCATAGGACGTGCAGTATTTTGTAGGGCAATTTTTGTAAGACTTGTAAGGTCTATTTTGTCATCTCCCTTAAGATTTTTCAAGGCAGGTCTTTCAAGCATTTCCTTTAACTTTGGTCTAATCAAAACAGTAGAAGCTGCCACGATTGGAGTTGCCATACTAGTCCCTGACATATAACCATAAGTTGATTTCCCATTAATGACATTGAGAGTGGATTTAATGTTTTTACCAGGTGCTGAAACATCAGGTTTTAAAAGTAAATCTGTTCTCGGTCCCCAAGATGTGGACCCTGCTGGAACTATGATATCTTCTTTATACAGTTCTTTGTCTGTGTCAGGTGCAAACTTAAAGTCAATCTCTTTTTCGTCACCTACATTCGGTTTATTAGAATTATAGCTTGCCATATCAATTGGATAGTATTGCTCCAATTTATCTTTAAAATCTTCTTTATTATTCCTTTTAACCTCAGTTTTTTTATCAGGGTTAATCATGTTCCATAACTTTACACCATCATCTCCTGAAATTGAAAAAACTTGACTAGTAGTTCCTTCATCCTCCTCATATCCCATAGCTGGAAGCTCTGTCCAATTATCTCTATTGTAGTAATTTACAGTATTTACAACCATAATGGCGCGTGCGCCCTTATCCGTTGCTCTTTTAAAAGCATCTTTTAAATCCTTGGTATAAATTCGATCCATTACTGCAATTTTGCCCTTAAGATCCAATCCTATCAAATCTTGGTCTTGACCTTTGCCTATATATACAAATTTCAATCTACTAGGAGCTTTTGAACCATCTTCATTTGTTGTGATTTTATTCTTATCGAAAAAGGCTCCTATATTTCTATATTTAAAATTTTCTCCACCTATGTTAACTTTATCAAACTCAACTGTCTGATTTTTAGCAGAAGCGACCGCTATCGCATCTTCATGTGCTGCAGTTCGCGTTACATTTCCAGTATCTGTCATTTTCAGATTATTATTTGCCACTAAATCCCATGAAGAACTTGAAGCAGAAGTCGCATAGTTACCCGTAGCTACAACCATTGGAATGCCTGCTTTTCTTAACGCTCTAATAGCTTCCCAATATTTCTCACCTACAAGACCTGTTCCTGTAAAGCCAGATGATACCGAAACAACATCGACATTGTGTTTGATCGAATCTTCAATAGCATGAAACATTGTTTCATCTCCTGCGAAGCCAGATCCTGCGTCAGAGTACATTTTATAAGAGAAAATCTGTGCATTAGGAGCAATTCCATCTATTCCGTTAAAGTTTTTAATATCTTTTTCAGTATCATTTCCCGCAAGAATCCCTGCAATATGCATCCCATGTGGATCAAAATAATCGCTTCCATCATCAGCTTTTTCTACAGTAATTTTACCACCATTATAATAATTGAAAGCATGAGGAATTTTATCACTCAACCAGAAATTTTTATCAGTACCTTTTAAGTCTTCTTTTTTAAATCTCATTGAGTCTTTAGCATCATCATCAATCCTCATGGCCTTATGCCTATAATCCGTTCCCGTATCGATATTTGAAATGACCATACCTCTACCATCAAAGTTTTTCCCAAATGGTGCATTGATAGATTTTAGGTAATCGATTGCCTCTTCAACTCCAATTTCTTTTCTAGCATGATTCATCATAGGTTGGACTTTTTGTGACCTTTCAACCGATGAAATACCTTCTATTAGTTTAATTTTGTCCAGAGTATCTTTGGTTGTTTCAATAGCGCTACCGTTAAAAATTCTATCATAAGTATATAAAACTTTTGTATTCTTAAGATTTGATAGTTCCTTGATTGCTTTTTCTCCAGATTCTTTATCTTTAAATTCAGCAATATAGACAAGTTTATCCTCTTTTTTGGGACTTTCTGGGTCTTTACTTGCAGACGAGTCCGCTTTATCTCCTTGGGATTGATTGGAATTTTCTTCTTTGATTTTTGCTTCTTCATTGCTAGTGTTATTGTCTATCACAGATTCTTTACTAACAACTTCTTTTTCCTCAATAACTGTTGTTTTCTTCTCTTCAGTATCCTTTGAAGTTTCTATAACATTATGAATATCTTCAAGTTTTTCTTTGTTTTCGTTTTGTTTACCTATTACTGTTTCTTTATCAGATATTTTTAAAGAATCTTCAGAACTAGGTGTATCTGCTAGGATTACCTCATTAGGGACATATGCTGCTAAAATAACTGCAGCTGTGGTTAATGACAATACTGTACTTTTTTTCATTTTAATTCCTTACATATTTATTTAACTTCCAATAGATAGTAAACTTTAACTTTGCTAGCCTTTGTTATAAAAAGTTTTACTAAGTATTATCTAGGAAATAGAGTAGTACATTTATATATAATTGTTAGCTCTCTGAAAATAGTATATCAATTAAAAAAATTTAAGTCAAGGAAAATTAAGGCGTGTTAATTTTATTTTTAATATATGTTAAAAACGATACAAAAGTTTCGTACTTAACTGATATGCATTATAAGGACATTCACACCATCAAAAATAGTAGCAATCAAGTTGAACCACTACCAAAATCACAAAGTCAAACATCATTGATGAAATATCAACGCTATTAAACAATATAAATAACCGCTAAGAATAAGACTTAACGGTTATCTTCTACATATCTATTTTTTCAAATCCTCAGTCGTTTATCTACCTATAACCTAGGCTTTACGAGTGCCTTGCTCTGCCAACTGATACTCAATGAAAATCAAAAAGCAAACTAGGAAGCTAGCCGCAGGCTGCTCAAAACACTGTTTTGAGGTTGTAGATAAGACTGACGAAGTCAGTCACATATATACGG
>ENA-OWMA01000093-OWMA01000093.1-human-metagenome-genome-assembly--contig:-NODE-93-length-13934-cov-4.599179_pt1 | contig 13934 bp, 13 predicted proteins | sample MGYA00245357_ERZ651120 | MGnify/ENA primary metagenome ERZ651120 (study PRJEB26857, sample SAMN00036273) | human metagenome | isolation source: G_DNA_Saliva | study: EMG produced TPA metagenomics assembly... | reverse complement strand
GCTTTTTATTTTGCGCTAATTAAGCTAATCTCGCTTTTGCTTCTGCAATCGCTTCTGCCACTCGAAGTGGTGAAACCCCACCTTTCGCACAACGTTTATCTAAACAAGATTGTAGTGAAAGAATGTCATATACATCATCCCCTACCACATCACTGAATTGACGGAACTCAGGAATGGTTAAGTCCTCCAAGGCTTTTCCTTTTTCAATGGCATAAACCACGGTTTCACCGACAATATGGTGAGAATCACGGAATGGCACACCTTTTGCCACAAGGTAATCCGCTAGCTCTGTTGCATTTGAATAACCTTTTAAGGCTGCTTCGCGTGTACGATCGGTATTCACTTTTAATTCATCTAGTACAAAAGTTGCCATATCTACGCAATCTTGCCAGGTATCTAACGCATCAAAGATCCCTTCTTTGTCTTCTTGCATATCTTTGTTATACGCTAACGGTAAACCTTTTAAGGTCATCAACATACCGGTTAATGCGCCCATGACACGCCCCGCTTTACCACGAATCAATTCACAAGCATCCGGATTTTTCTTTTGTGGCATTAAAGATGAACCAGAAGTCACACGATCTGACAACTCCACAAAATTCGCTTCACCACTGTTAAAAATGATCATATCTTCTGCGAAACGAGAAAGGTGCGCCATACTTAAAGACGCCGTTGAAAGCAATTCCACAATATGGTCACGATCAGAGACACTATCCAAACTATTACGTGTCGCAAAAGCAAAACCAAGATCGGTGGCTAATTGTTCACGATCGACTGCATACGCTGTCCCCGCAAGTGCGCCACTGCCTAATGGACAGCTATTCATGCGTTTATAAGCATCGGCGAGACGTGAATAATCACGCTCGAACATTTCCACATAAGCCATACACCAATGGGCAAAAGTGATTGGTTGTGCACGTTGTAAATGGGTATAACCCGGCATCACCGCATCTTGCGTATTTTCAGCAGTTTGTACCAAGTGACGCTGAAGATTACGAACTGACTCTTGCAACTCGACTACACGCTGTTTGCACCACATTTTGATATCGAGTGCAACTTGGTCATTACGGCTACGACCCGTATGTAATTTTTTACCTAAATTACCTACTTTATCGATAAGCTTACTTTCCACCCAGCTGTGAATATCTTCTGCATCATCTTGTAAAATCGCTTGTGGATTTGACCGCACTTCGATTAATAATTCATTTAAGGCAACGTCTAGCTGTTGTTGCTCTTCAACACTTAAAACACCAACATTAACTAAGGCTTTGGACCAACCAATTGAGCCTTCAATATCTTGCTTTGCCAAGCGATAATCAAAACGCAGGCTATCATTAAAATCTTTAAAACGTTTATCTGCCGCTTGTGTAAAACGACCACCCCAGAGAGCCATAGGTTATCCTTCTTTTAATACCAAAATTGATTAATTATTCAATTATTACGCATAATTAATCAATATGCAATAATAATCTCTTTATGGTTTGCTATTTTACCCTGTTTTTTCTAACAAAAACTAGACAGTATTAGATTTTAGTGGTAATTTACGCACCATTCTTAAGGGCATTGCCCACCATTCAAACAATTCAGTATTATCAACTCTTATTCGTTCCAACATTATTAATTATGCATCTTACAGAACTTAAAAATACGCCTGTTTCTGATCTTGTGAAACTTGGCGAAGAACAAATGGGTTTGGAAAATCTTGCCCGTTTACGTAAACAAGATATTGTTTTTGCTATTTTGAAACAACACGCAAAGAGCGGTGAAGATATTTTTGGCGGCGGCGTGTTAGAGATTTTACCCGATGGTTTCGGTTTCTTACGCTCCGCAGACAGTTCCTACCTTGCTGGTCCTGATGACATCTACGTTTCTCCAAGTCAAATTCGTCGCTTCAATCTTCAAACTGGTGATAAAATTGAAGGCAAAATCCGTCCACCAAAAGAGGGCGAACGCTATTTTGCACTTTTAAAAGTCGACCAAGTCAACGATGACAAACCTGAAGTCTCTCGTAGCAAAATTCTTTTCGAAAACTTAACCCCATTACACGCAAATTCTCGTTTAAGAATGGAACGTGGTAATGGTTCAACCGAAGATTTAACCGCGCGTATTTTGGATTTAGCCTCTCCGATTGGTAAAGGTCAACGTGGTCTTATTGTGGCTCCACCAAAAGCCGGTAAAACCATGTTGCTACAAAATATTGCACAAAGCATCACGCACAACTACCCTGAATGTGAACTTATCGTACTTTTAATCGATGAGCGCCCTGAAGAAGTAACGGAAATGCAACGTTCAGTAAAAGGTGAAGTGATTGCCTCAACCTTTGATGAACCAGCAGCTCGTCACGTTCAAGTGGCAGAAATGGTTATCGAGAAAGCAAAACGTTCTGTTGAGCACAAAAAAGACGTGGTGATTTTACTCGACTCTATCACGCGTTTGGCACGTGCTTACAATACCGTTACACCTGCGTCTGGTAAAATTCTTTCTGGTGGTGTGGATGCAAATGCGTTGCATCGTCCAAAACGTTTCTTTGGTGCTGCACGTAACGTAGAAGAAGGCGGTAGTTTAACCATTATTGCAACCGCACTTGTAGATACCGGTTCAAAAATGGATGAGGTTATCTTTGAAGAATTTAAAGGTACCGGTAATATGGAATTACATCTTTCTCGCAAAATCGCAGAAAAACGTGTGTTCCCTGCAATCGACTTCAACCGTTCAGGTACGCGTAAAGAAGACTTACTTACCACACCAGATGAATTACAAAAAATGTGGATTCTTCGCAAAATCCTTAACCCAATGGGCGAAGTGGAAGCGATGGAATTCCTCATCGACAAACTTATGGTGGCGAAAACCAACGATGAGTTTTTTGAAATTATGAAGCGGTCTTAATTCTGACCGCACTAAAAACAAAAAAGGCTTGGAAAACCAAGCCTTTTTTATTTTGCGAATTATTCGCCCAAACGCTCTTTAATACGAGCAGATTTACCTGAACGTTCACGTAAGTAGTAAAGTTTAGCTTTACGTACTGCACCTTTACGTTTAACAGCGATAGAATCTACAGCTGGAGAGTGAGTTTGGAATACACGCTCAACACCTACACCGTTAGACACTTTACGTAAAGTAAATGCTGAGTGCAAGCCACGGTTACGAATTGCAATAACCACGCCTTCGAATGCTTGCAAACGACGTTTGCTACCTTCAACTACCCATACTTTAACTTCTAAAGTATCACCTGGGCGGAAGCTAGGTACGTTTTGTTTTAATTGTTCTTGTTCAAGTTGTTTGATAATGTTAGACATTGTTTGATCCTTTATTGATCCTAGATGTAACTGAAACTAACTGTTATGTTCGGCTTGCGCCTCTTTTAACAGCTTACGTTGTTCGTCAGTCAGAGCTAGGCCTTCTAAGAGCTCAGGGCGTCGGAGCCACGTTCTTTGTAGCGATTGTTTTAATCGCCATTTCCGAATTTCTTCGTGATGTCCCGACATCAGCACGGGTGGTACAGTTAATCCTTCTAACACTTCCGGTCTGGTGTAATGCGGGCAATCTAATAAACCATCTACAAAAGAATCTTCTTCTGCGGAGGCTTGCTTGCCTAATACACCGGGAATAAAACGCGCAACAGCATCAATTAATGTCATTGCCGGCAATTCCCCACCGGTCAGAACGTAATCGCCAATTGACCATTCTTCATCAATTTCAGTTTGAATCAATCGCTCATCAATACCTTCGTAACGTCCACATACCAAAATCAATTTCTGATTTTGAGCAAGCTCGGTTACACCGCCTTGATCGAGTTTACGTCCTTGTGGCGAAAGGTAAATCACCTTTGCGCCTTCTCTTGCCGCTGCTTTCGCAGCATGAATCGCATCCCGTAAAGGTTGCACCATCATCAGCATTCCCGGACCACCACCATAAGGACGGTCATCCACGGTTTTATGCTTGTCGAATGTAAAATCTCTTGGATTCCAACATTCTACTTGCAGAAGATTATGTTTTACGGCTCTACCTGTAACCCCAAATTCCGTAATCGCTTTAAACATTTCGGGGAATAATGAAATCACCCCTATCCACATAAAAAGCCTACTACATTACGTTTGTGCATACTTGAGATTAGAAACCAGCGTCCCAATCCACTTCAATTGTTTTCGTGGTGAGATCGACTCTTTTAACTACTTGTTCATACAAAAACGGAATTAACCGCTCTTGTTTTCCAAAAGCATCTTTAGTATTGGCTTTAACCACTAACACATCATTAGAACCGGTTTCCATCATCTCTGTTACCGTTCCCATTGTATAACCTTCTAGGTTGACGACTGAACAACCGATTAAATCGTGCCAGTAATAATCGCCCTCTTCCAGTTCTGGGAAAACAGATAAATCCACACCAATTTCAACAGTTGCTAAAATTTGTGCGGCTTCACGATCATCAACGCCTTTTAATTTAACGATGATTTCGTGATTATGATGACGCCAGTTTTCTAATTCAGTTGGCTGCCATTCACCTTTGATTTTTAAAAACCAAGGTTGATAATCAAAAATGCTTTCAGCTTGTTCTGTTGATGAATAAATACGTAACCACCCACGAATACCGTAGGTTGAGCCTAATTTGCCCACAACTTCAATGCGTTGTTGTTCCATATTTTTCACCTATCTTAGTTTAAGAACTAAATCAAAAAGCGAGATTATGCTTTTTGAGCTTCTTTTACCAAAGTTGCAACACGGTCTGAAAGTGAAGCACCTTGAGCAACCCAGTGGTTTACACGCTCAAGATCAACACGAAGACGCTCTGCGTTACCTTGTGCGATTGGGTTGAAGAAACCTACACGCTCAATGAAACGACCGTCACGTGGTGAACGACTGTCAGCTACTACGATTTGATAAAATGGGCGTTTTTTAGCTCCGCCACGAGATAAACGAATGGTTACCATAACCTTCCTCTAAATGTTTAATTACTAAAAGAATATTCCTAAACTCGAAAGCGATTTAAGAATATAGCTTACTTTTTTCTCTGTATATATAGACAAAAAGTCTGAAGATTTTACACTTTTTGAGCAAAAAAGCAAGCCGATAGCCTATTTCTACTTGAGAAATTCACCATAAAAAATGACCGCACTTCATCACAAAGTGCGGTCAAATTTTCATTCATTTATTGGATTAATAAACCCCTTGCGCCAACATTGCATCAGCCACTTTCACAAAGCCTGCAACATTTGCCCCGACAACATAGTTGATGTTTGCTTGACCAGCGACAGTACCATATTTTTTACAGTTTGCATGAATATCTAACATGATGCGATGAAGCTGTCTGTCCACCTCTTCAGCTGTCCAGTATAAACGTTGTGAACTTTGCGCCATCTCTAAGCCTGATGTCGCAACACCACCTGCATTAGCTGCTTTACCTGGGCCAAATAATACACCAGCCTCTAAGAATGCTTCTGTTGCTTCGATAGTGGTTGGCATGTTTGCACCTTCAGCAACTAATTTCACGCCATTTGCAATTAAGGCTTTGGCATCTGAAATCTCTAATTCGTTTTGAGTTGCACAAGGAAGAGCGATATCCGCTTTCACTTCCCAAGGGCGTTTACCCGCAACATATTGTAAACCAAACTGTTCCGCAAATTCTTTTACGCGACCACGTTTTACGTTTTTGAGTTCTAATAACGCGGCTAATTTTTCACGGTCAAAACCTTCTGGCAAATACACATAACCTGCTGAGTCAGAACAAGTCACCACTTTCGCACCGAGCTCCATCGCTTTTTCAATCGCATATTGCGCCACGTTACCTGAACCAGAAACTAAAACCGTTTTACCTTGGAAGCTATCCCCTTTCTCTGCAAGCATTGCTTGGGCAAAATAAACCAAACCATAACCCGTCGCTTCAGGGCGAATTAAACTTCCACCGAATGAAAGCCCACGACCAGTAAACACACAAGCAGCTTGGTTTGATAATTTTTTCATATAGCCTGCAAGATAACCAACTTCGCGACCACCTACACCGATATCTCCCGCTGGCACATCGGTATCTGGACCTACATGACGATACAATTCAGCCATTAATGCTTGGCAGAAACGCATCACTTCAGCATCTGATTTGCCTTTAGGATCAAAATCAGATCCCCCTTTTGCACCGCCCATTGGCAATGTGGTTAAGGCATTTTTAAAGATCTGTTCAAAACCTAAGAATTTTAAGATTGATAAGTTAACGGATGGATGAAAACGCATACCCCCTTTAAAAGGACCAATTGCACTGTTGAATTGTACGCGGAAAGCACGGTTTACTTGAACTTGGCCTTTATCATCAGTCCATGCCACACGGAATTGGATTGCGCGCTCTGGCTCAACTAAACGCTCTAATAAAGCTTCTGAACGGTATTTAGGGTTTGCTTCCAAGAAAGGCCAGATTGACGTGAAGACTTCACGAACGGCTTGTAAAAATTCAGGTTGGTGGCCGTCACGTTGAGCCACTTTTTCAAGAAATGCGTCTAAGGATGCTACTGCTGACATAGGATTTTCCTTCTAGTAGTGAGTTAATATGATGTGTGTAACGTTATTTTATTTATCACCGTCTTGTTGCGGCGTGTCATCAATATAACAATAGAAAAATCAACTAGGCAACAGTTTTTTTATAGAAAAAATGAAGAAAAAATAAAAAACGAGAAAATATTTAATATTTTCTCGTTTTTATTGAATAAGATCTAATATTAGCGCCTGGATTAGCACTTCAACTTAAAAAGTTGCTTATTTATTTTTACCTTCTAAATAAAGCCATTCAGCGACTTGCTTAGCAAAATACGTCAAAATACCATCCGCACCCGCACGTTTAAAGCAAAGCAATGATTCCATAATGCATTCTTTTTCTTTCAACCAACCATTTTGAATGGCTGCCATATGCATCGCATATTCACCAGAAACTTGGTAAGCAAAGGTTGGCACACCAAAATAGTCTTTCACGCGATATACCATGTCTAAATATGGCATACCTGGTTTCACCATCACCATATCTGCCCCTTCTTGTAAATCAAGAGCCACTTCTTGCAAGCCTTCATTACCGTTGGCTGGATCAAGTTGATAGGTTTTCTTGTCACCACCTTTAAGGTTCCCAGCAGAACCGACTGCATCACGGAATGGACCATAATAATTAGACGCATATTTTGCAGAATACGCCATAATTTGCGTATTGATATGACCATTTTCTTCCAATGCCTGACGAATAAGACCAATACGACCATCCATCATATCACTCGGTGCCACAATATCAGCACCTGCTTCAGCGTGTGAAACAGCCTGTTTAATCAGGATATCTGTTGTGATATCGTTTAAGACATAGCCTTCTTCATCAATGATGCCGTCTTGTCCGTGTAGTGTATAAGGATCGAGTGCGACATCGGTTAATACACCTAATTCTGGATAAGCGGCTTTCAATGCTCTCACTGCGCGCTGTACCAAACCATTCGGGTTAAATGCCTCATCTGCCATTAAAGATTTTTTATCTTGCTCAACTACAGGGAATAATGAAATCACTGGCACGCCGTATTTCACTAAAAGGCCTGCTTCGATTAATAACTGGTCGATGGTTAAACGTTCAACTTTAGGCATAGAAGGAACTGGTTCACGATGATTTTCGCCTTCAATGATAAATACCGGATAAATTAAATCATTCGCGGTTAAAGTATTTTCTGCCACTAAACGGCGACTAAAATCATGTTTACGTAAGCGACGAAGACGACGGGTTGGGAAACCACCTAGAATTTGTTGAGTCATAATAATATTCCTGTTTTTTATGATGTTAAAAGGGCGTATCACCTACGCCCATTTTCTTAATCTTTGTGATTCAAATCAGCCTGATTTTCTACCGCACTTTCTTCATCCGTTGTCTCTTCTTCATCATCTTTCGGTTGATAGAAACGAGCAACTAATAAGCCTAATTCAAATAAAAGGCACATTGGTACGGCAAGTAACGTTTGTGAGAAAACATCGGGTGGCGTTAAGATCATACCGACAAAAAACGCACCGACAACAATATAAGGACGTTTTGAAGCCAATGCTTTCGTCGTGGTTACACCTGTCCAACAAAGCAAAATAATAGCAACAGGTACTTCAAAACACACACCAAATGCCAAGAATAATGCTAACGCAAAATCAAGGTAACTGCTGATATCTGTTGCGATAGCTACCCCTTCTGGTGCAGTTTGCGTAAAGAAACTAAACACGAAAGGGAAAACAACATAATAAGCAAATGCTACACCGCAATAGAATAAAACTGTACTGGAAAATAATAACGGATAAATTAAACGTTTTTCATGTTGATATAGCGCCGGTGCAACAAACGCCCAAATTTGATAAAGCAAATAAGGCACCGAAATAAATACCGATACAATCGCGGTTAATTTAATTGGCGTAAAGAAAGGCGTTTGAATATTGGTTGCAATCATCGTTGCGCCCTTTGGCATTACTGCCGTTAAAGGTGCGGCGACAAAATGATAAATATCATTAGAAAAATAAACCAACGCCACAAAAACCACTAAAATACAAATTACACAACGTAATAAGCGGTTTCTGAGTTCAACAAGATGGGTAATTAACGGTTGGGAATCGTCCGTCGTATTGCTCATAATTATTCTCTAGGACTTAGCTTCAGATTTAGGTGCTGGTTGCAGTTCCACATCATCCGGCGAATAGTAATCAGATAAACGCTCGGTTAATTCAGCTTGTTCATGGGCTTCAAGTGCGGTCAAATCCACTTCTATTTTTTCAGGTTCTGAAACTTCAGCAAGTTCATTCTCTACATGCTCTATCGATGCTGTTTCAGATGGTTTTTCTGTAGTTTCTTGTGAATTCACCACGAGTTTTTCAGCAGAATCAGCCGAATTTTCAGCCGCACTTTTAATTTCTTTAATTTGCTCTTCGACCGTTGTGCCCGCTGCAGCCGCTTTTTCTTCTAGCTCTGCACGCATTTTTTGAGCTTGCTCTTTCAGCTCTTCAACGGTTTTACTTAAATCTGGGGAAAGCTGTTTTAGATTCAGTTGTTCCGCTTTCTTAATGCTATCTTGCAATTCTTGCAATTTAAGCTCTTGTTTTAATTCATTTTGAACATTAGCTGCCAACCCACGGATCGTTTTCACCCAGCCCATTACCGTGCGAATAGCCACAGGTAAACGCTTAGGGCCTAGTACTACTAAGCCCACAAGCATCAATAAAACAAGTTCGGAAAAACCAATATCAAACACGGTTATGCCTGTTCTTTATCTTTTACAGTTTCAGTTTTTTCAGCGGTTGTTGTGCCGTCTTTAATTTGAGTAAACTCCGCATCTTTTTTTGGCTCGTCATCAGACATCGCTTTTTTAAAGCCTTTTACTGCTGCGCCAAGATCAGATCCCGCATTGCGTAATTTTTTTGTACCGAATACTAATAAAATCACGACTAATAAAATAATCATTTGTGCTGGGGATAAACCAAACATAGAAAAACTCCGTTAGAATTAAATTGAAAATTTGGGCTTGAATATACTCTTTTTATGCATTTGTCTCAAGAGGTAATTTTAAAAGTGCGGTCAAAAAATAATGTTATTTTCAACCGCACTTTATTCTTATTATTCAGCCAGTTCTGTTTGCTCATGAGACAGGAATTATGAAATAACAAAATCCAGCTCTCTCATGTATCGCTCATAACATTGCAAGATGTCCACGATCAAATCCTCTTCATTTGTAATACTCAAAGGATAACCTTCCAATTGAATATTGGTTGAAACCATTAATGCATGATGAACTTGTGCTGTTTCAGATACGGGCTTCTCAAACAAGGTGATTTGGTAAAAAAAATCCTCTGCTAGTCCATTTTCAATAGAAAGAACCAGTTGATTATTATCACGACCAAAATGTTGCTGTAAGGTCACATTTAAACCATAGGTACCAATGAGTAACTGCCGTAACTCTCTCATTGCTAAAAGTGCCGTTGTTTTTAAATGGGAAATGGCGTCATCTCGCTTAGGTTCAATCACTAGCTGTCTTAAACGACTACGCCAGTTTGCACCTGTCCACAAATCTGAAACCTCTGTGGAATAATATTGACGTTCAAATCGTAAACCTTTTAACAAACTCCATGCCATCACTGACATCAACAGAGCAAAAGGTAAAGAGAAAAACAACATCGTTGATTGTAGTATTTCAATACCGCCAAAAAGGTAAAGCACAAACGTAACTGCTGACAATAAACCACCCCAAAACATAGATTGCCAACGAGGTGAAACCTGGCTTTTGTCTTCAATTGCGATATTATTAAGCGTATAAATACCAAAGTTAATGGTTACAATAAAAAAGAGTGTGATAATAAATAAAGCTAACGTTTTAGTTAAACCGGAATAGGGTAAATAACTCAAAAAATCAAAAAGAAGTGATCCCACATCATTTACAGCTCGACCTAAGGCCCCCTTAGCAAGATGCTCATTCACCCAAATTGCTCCATTACCAAATACCGTGAACCACAAAACGAAGAATAAACTTGGCACCATCAATACGCCGAAAATAAACTCCCGCAAAGTTCGTCCGCGAGAAATCCGTGCGATAAAAATCCCAAAGCCGGGCGCCCATGAAAACCACCATGCCCAGTAAAAAACCGTCCAATCCATAAACCAATCTAGATGTTCTACATCATAGGCATAAGCCTTGAAGCCGACTCTAATTAAACCGCTTAAATAGGTACCAATATTTTCCGTAAAAGCCGAAATTAAATATATTGTTGGACCGAATAGCAAAACCAATAGCATAAAGAGAAAGGTAACGCCTAGATTTAGCTCACTAAGAATACGGAACCCGTTGGCAATCCCTTGCAGTGAAATTAAGATAGCAATGATAAAAACACTCACTAAAATAAGGGGAACCAAATACGGTGAGTTATCCAATAAATGCATTGAGTGGAATGCTGCAGCCAACCGAATCGCACTGTAACCTAAGGTTGCGACTACGCCAAATAAGGTGGTACAAATCCCGAGAATATCAATGACATCCCCTACTTTTCCATTAATCTTTTCTTTCAGTAAGGGATAAAAACAAGAGCGTAAAGAAAAGGGTAATTTATAGCGAAATCCGAAGTAAGCTATCGTAAGTGCAATTAATCCATAAATAGCCCAAGCACTGATACTCCAATGAAAAATACTAAAAAATAATGCCGTTCTAACTTTCTCATATTCACCTATTGGTGAAAGAAAATGTGAAAGCGGTTCAGCTACACCAAGAAAAACAATGCCAATACCAATTCCAGAGGTAAAGAGTAATGCAATCCAAGAGCCTAATTTAAACTCTGGTTCTTCCTCATCACTCCCAAGTTTAATATCGCCGTATCGTCCTAACGCCAAGAAAAGTAAAAAGAATAGAAAAAATGCACTCAGTAAAATATAAAACCAGCTAAATTGAGAGAAAATAAAGGCTTTCGCCGCAGCAAGATAAGATATCGTTTGCTGCGTATCAAATAAAAGGGCTGCAATAATCGCTAAACTAAAACCTAAACTGCCCCAAATAACATTTGCTTTGAAAGTATTTTGTATCTTCATATTTGTTTTAAGATAAAAAGTGCGGTTAAAAATTTAGAGGATTTTCAACCGCACTTTAGTCTTATTATTCAGCCAGTTCTGTTTGCTCGTGTGCCATCAATTCTTGACCCACATCGTCTAGCAAACTTAAGTAACGTTCATAATGTTTCAACATATCGGCAATCAATTCATCTTGGTCCATATATTGCACATCATAACCCACTCGACCATCAAAGAAATAAGTGTATGGCTCATAGGTCATACTATGTTGGATATGTGGCAAGTTATCATCATTAATTAATTGCTCTGACACCTCACGACCGATAGATTTCACCCCGTACATAAAGTCTCGCATCAAATCTTTTTGAATGACTAACTCGACTGCAGGTTCATCTTGCTCAAACAAAGTATTCACCTGTACGCTTAAGTCATATTTACCAATCAATTCTTGGCGTAGCTCACGCATAGCCGGTAATACCGTATGTTTAAGGAAGCGTAAAATATCTTTTTCTTGCGTTTGGTTCATCATTTGTTCCAAACGTTCTTTCCACTTATCCCCTGTCCAGAAAATACTGGTTGGATTAACTTTGGTATCAAAATATTTTTTATCCGCATTCAAGCCTTTCCATAAACTAAAACACATCAACAACATCAACGTGGCGAAAGGTAACGCCACTAATAATGTCATTGCCTGTAGATTAGCCAAACCACCCGATTGCATTAAAACAATGGCAACAACTGACATTAATATGCCCCACATTACGGCCTGCCAACGAGGTGCTGCAAGGCTTTTATCGCGTGATGCAATGTTATTTAATACATAAATACCGGAGTCTGCTGAGGTGATAAAGAATAAAGAAATCACCACCAAACTCACTAAACCCGTCACACCAGAAAGCGGTAAATAATCTAAGAATTTAAAGAGCAACGTTTCAGGCGAGGAAATCATTTGTCCTAACGTACCTGCAGCTTCACCATCATTCAACCAAATGGCCGTATTACCAAATACGGTAAACCACAAGATGCCGAACATGCTAGGAATCACCAACACACCGAAAATAAATTCGCGAATGGTACGTCCTTTCGAGATACGCGCAATAAATAAACCGACAAATGGCGCCCAAGAACACCACCATGCCCAATACAGAATGGTCCAACCGCTAAACCAGCCAGTATGTTCTTGTTCATAAACATAGGTTTTGAAGCTTAATTGGACTAAGTTGCTGAGATAAGTTCCGATGTTGTCGCTAAAAGCAGATAACAAATAAAGTGTTGGCCCCGCCACTAATACGAAAATCAACAAACAGAAAGCTAATGTTAAATTCAGCTCACTTAAGATTTTTACCCCTTTCCCTACACCAGAAATCGCGGAAAATATCGCTAAACTCATTACCACGGCAATTACGACAACTTGCAAGCTGAAGCTATTTTCGCTAATCCAGCCTAATTGATGTAAGCCTGCACCCAATTGTGATGCACCAAAACCTAATGTTGTGATAACACCAAATAAGGTGGCAAGTAACGCCATAATGTCGATAAGATCGCCTAACTTGCCATTAATACGCTCTTTCAATAACGGATAGAAACAAGAACGTAATGCCAAAGGTAATTTGTAACGGAATCCAAAGTAAGCCAATGCCAACGCAATCGTGCCATACACCGCCCAGGCATGAATTCCCCAGTGGAATAAGGTGTGTAACAAGGCTTCTTGTTGCTTATGCTCTGCGCTGCCTGTGGTAATATCAGATAAGTAATGCGTCAATGGCTCTGCTACACCAAAGAACATCAACCCTACCCCCATACCGGCAGCAAATAACATCGCCAACCAAGACAGAAAACCAAATTCAGGCTCTTCTTCATCATTGCCTAATTTGATATTACCTAGGCTACTGACTGATAAAATGACTAAAAAGCCCAAAAATACTGAGAATGCTAATACGTAAAACCAACTAAAGTTGGCAAAAATGCCCGATTTAGCAGCATTTAATAAAGTTTGTGTTTGTTCAGGTGCGATTAAAATCATCGCGACAAGCAACACCACAAAAAATAACGTTGCACCAATCACTAAAGGATTGAACGACGTTTGCTTTTCCATAAATTTAGATAAAGACAACGCTTCCCCCTTAAAAATTAAGTGAATAAAAATAAAATCAGATTAAATAAAATAAGGCCTTAAGCCCTAAATGGTGAGATGGAACCATCGCAAATGATAGCACGGAGAAGTGCGATTTTGAAGGAAACGCTCAGTAGGATTTGAGTGGATTGTTTCCAAAAGTGCATTTATGGTATAAAAAAATACCAATTATTTCAAATTAGGAAAATATTGATGGTATTTAATTTAAGTCGTATTTTTAACTGATATAATGAATTACAAAACTTGCTCAAACAAGACAGTAAAAGAAAACGTTTT
>ENA-OWMA01000092-OWMA01000092.1-human-metagenome-genome-assembly--contig:-NODE-92-length-13986-cov-11.240471_pt1 | contig 13986 bp, 33 predicted proteins | sample MGYA00245357_ERZ651120 | MGnify/ENA primary metagenome ERZ651120 (study PRJEB26857, sample SAMN00036273) | human metagenome | isolation source: G_DNA_Saliva | study: EMG produced TPA metagenomics assembly... | reverse complement strand
GTTCCCAGAGACCGATTTTTTTCGATTTTTTTCGACCGGGGGGTCTTTGAATTTTTCAAAATTTTAAATTTTCATCCCCACCATTCGTCCGAACGAAAATTTTTATTTTGCAGTTTGGATGATTTGCGAAATTGGAAGCGATGATGTCGCTTATTGTGACACTCCTTGCACAAAGTGCGAAGGTTGTCGATATCTAGAGCAAACTCTGGATAATATTCCAGCTCTTTGATGTGATCGACTTCGAGGTTATCTGTAGTCACCTTCCCCTCATCTCGACACCAGACACATTCAAAATGATCTCGACTCATTGCTTCGAGTCTTAATTGTCTCCATGATTTTGAAAGATAAAACTCTCTGCGACTTTCTCTTGTCGAAACATCTACTTTCAATTCTTAAATCCTCTGTAACATTTCATACTTTCAATTATCTATTTCTGAAATTCATTATTTTATTTCTGAAAACTATGTTGTTTTTCTCTCTTGAATTAGACATATCTTATATTCTGTCTGATTCACACTGACTTAAAAAAGCCAGCAAAATAAACGAATGGTAGGCAACTAATAAAACAAATTAGCGTTTTACTCGTTGTGTCTAATTGATAACTATAAATCAAAATTAGACATAGCTTGATCTCGTTGATCCTGTCTAATCCCAATATATCTCAGCGTGATCGCAGGAGATGAATGGTTGAATAGATCCATGAGCATTGCCACGTCTTTGGTCTTTTTGTAATAGTGATATCCAAATGTTTTTCTCATCGAGTGGGTGCCGATGTTTTCAATTCCACACTCGCTAGCTGCTGTCTTCAATATCCAATCAACTGTCCGCCTGTCCAATGGTTTGTTTTTCCCAATGCGACTTTGAAACAGATAATGATGTAATGGCATATCTTTGATATACTCTCTGACTTCCTTTTTTAAAGTCTTTGTCATCTTGAGCTGTTTCCTCTTACCAGTCTTCTGTTCTTTGATTTTGATGTACCAGCCTTGCACATCCTTTACTCGTATTCGAAGAATGTCGCCCACTCGCAATCCAGAATTAATGCCAAATAAAAAGAGCAAGTAGTTTCGCTCATTCCATTCTCGTAGATATTCCTTCATCGCTTGGATGTCATCCTTATCTCTGATTGGATCCACAATGTTCATAGTGTCACCTCCCTTCACGTTAAAATAAAAAAAGCCAGCATTGCTGACTTGCTGATATTAGGAGTACAGGATTCGAACCTGTGACACGCCGGTCATAACCCGACCGCTCTACCGACTGAGCTAACTCCTAACCCGTTTCATAAGGATCCATCGGTTCGGTTTTACCCGATGATATAATTTTACCACCTTATTTTTAATTTTTTTCCACACTTTCGGCTGTATTTTTAACTTTTTTCCAAATTAATATTAATCTTAGTGTTCGCAGATAGTTCGTAGATTTTCTTTTCAAGCCCACTAAAGAATGGCTCGATCACTTCCTTGTAGGCAAGAGACTTACTACAGTGCAAGTATTTGATTGATGCTCCTTCAACAGTTAGAGTTCCATCAATGTATACTTCTTTGATTGCAGCCCATTGTTTTTCTGGGGTCAAAATCTTGATAGTGCTGATTGCTTCTCTGAGCAATTCGAGACGATGCAGTTCCGGATCCGATTCTTTCTTGATGATATCAGCCAGAGCTTTCGGTGTCATTACCTTATTACTCTTGATCCCTGTATTTGGATCGGTTGGTTTCCAAGGTACTTCGATTTCTTCAATCCGTTCCTTAATTTCTTTCTCGAATGGATATTGCTTCAGGGCTAGAATTAAATATCCATATCTACTTCTTAGATTCATTCATTTACCTCTTTGGTATAGACTTCTACAATTCCTTGCAATCCCAAACTTTCACGATAAGCAAGTGCGTCATGTCTATTTTCAAATTCTTTCTTAATGTATTTAGCTGAATGTTTCGGGTCATACCAGCTCGAATGCCCGTGATACTTTCTAACTACATATAATTTCATTTACCCTCCCTGTTTTTAAAAGCAATCATACCAGCCCAGATCAGACCAGAGAGCCAGATCAGTGCAAATAATAAATAGATGAAGTTTTGTAGATCCATTATTTCTCCTCAAGTTTTTTAATTTCCCACTCAACCTGTTCTTTCCTACGATTTAAGTCTGAAAGTTCTTGTACTTCGATTGCTTTTTTTATAACTTCAAGCTGTTCAATTTCTTTTTTAAATTCAATGAGCTTATCAACTTTTCGTGCGAAATCTCCGAAATTCTCTGCCCAGTTGTATTCTTCCCATCCAAACGCTCTTTTCAATTCTCTCTTTTGATCATTAAATTTATCCATCAATAGCTTATTGAGATAGGCTTGTACGATTAAGATATAAATTGACATACCAATCACTAATGATGAAATTATAATCATTCCCCAAAACATTAAATCTTTCATTCTTTTACCTCACTTGTAATTCTATTACGCTCTACTCTTAATTTAAAACTAGTATCATCACCAAAGCACACAAGTGTTGTTTCTTCTTCCCATTGACTTTTAGTATATGGGTATCTGTTTGGTCGTTTCATCTTGCACCTCCTACAAAATTGTTAGCAATATTTTGTAACTCTGTATCAGTTATTTTATGTCTATAATTTAACAACGGATTCATGATGTCATTTACCAATTCAGGTTTCAAAATGATTTCATTTGTTGTCAAAAATCTTTTACCGTCGATTTTTATTTTTATATCATAACCGTTAGCGATATGTTCAAGGTCGTTTTTAGATAAATATATTTCAAATCTACTCATTCTTCCACCTCATCGTCATTGTTCGGAAAGATTTCTTCAAGTTTCTCCAAGGCAAATTTTTGTCCGTCTTCTCTGAATTTTATCCATTCTTCGGTCGATATTATCATTCTTCTTCCATCTCCTTTGGTGGTTTTGGATAACTCATCCAAAATACTGTGTCTTCATCAGTGTCCTCAAAACCAATTCCTTCTCCATAATCGATCCAGATGTCAGTGTATATATTTTGTGTTTTTGGATTGTATACAAGAACTTCCTCGTCAATTTCTGGAGTTTTGCCTTCCCAAACAAATTCAATGCCACTATTAAAATATTCCTTTTCATCTTCAGCAATATTCCTTGTTGTTAACTTATTCCATTCATAAAGTGCCACAGTTATGTCTGATGTTCTTTTTGTAATAGCCATTTTTTCCTCGCTTTCACACAACAAACCCTACTTATCCCATATCATTTTAGCTACCACTAAAATCAAAATAGAAATCACTAGGTCAGCTATTGCAGGCATAAAGACATAGAACCAGCTCCAAGAGATTACACCTAACAATTTCAAAGCTATTAATAATAAAGTTAACCAACTAATAAATCCCATTATTTCACCTCTACTCTTTCTCCTGTGAATTTATTTTCAATATATCTAAACAGTTCATATTCTCCGTTGTTATACGAATAAACCGCCGTCGTTGCCTCTTCCCACTGACTTTTAGTGTATGGATATCTGTTTGGTCTCATCTTTCTACCTCTCAATCTTTATCTTTTTTAAATAACTTATAAAAAATTACTGACCAGTATGATGTCCACATAAGTATTGATAGAGAGCTAAGAAACTGTTCTAATGTCATTCCGCTGCCTCCTCAATCTCAATTCCTGTACAATCAAACACCCAGCCAAACCCAGCTTTATCAAGTTCTTTGATGGTGTGTTTTGCACGATAACGGTCGGATTCTTCAGGCCCGCTGAAAAACCATTTTGAGTTATCCACATCGCATTTCAAACACCCATTAACAACACTTATGCCCTTCACCTTCACGATATACCGTTTCTCTTTTTCGACTGTGTAACCATTGACCCAAGCTTCTGCGAATATATCCACGTTTTCTAACTCAAGCCAATCATCAACCGTACCTCTTGGTGCTTCGTTGATCGCGCCAGCGATGTTATACCCGTCTTCTTTTGCTTGCACGATCCAGTCGGCAATAAAACGTGGGATCATTACTTTCTGTGGTTCATCTAACTGCTTAAAGTCTTCTATAACTCCGTTGATCGTAACGATTGGAAAAGCATAAAGCTTTTCAAAAAGATCCTCGTACTTTTTAATTAATTCCTGCTTTTTCATCCTTCCACCTCCTCAACTTCAAACAACGGGCTGTCAAATACTTCCCTAAATCCAGCCTCTTCTAGTTGTTTGAAGGTAAATTGAGTAGCTAATTTTCCCAAAGAAAAGAATAGTCTCTTTTCCAGACTGTTATAAAATAGCGGTTGCTTTGTTGTTCTCATTTTTACTGTATACCGCCTTTCTTTCTTGACCTCGTAACCGAATTGGTGCATATTAACAAGCGTTTGGAAAGGTTCTGTGTGGTCATCTACCAACCATTCTTCAAATTCGCTCAAATCGCCTTCTTCGTAGTCACTAGGGATTAAATCGACAGCTCTGAATAGATTGGTTTCAAAATCATCTTTGTTAGCTTCATACCAATCCGCCACAAATTGCGGGACTTGGACTTTCTGCAGTTCGTCTAGTTCCCGTAAATCTTCTAAAAAAATTAGACGAGCGATTTCTGCTCCTGGATCCTTACATACACCTTCAAGCTTTTCGTATTTCTCAATTAACTCCTGCTTATTCATTTTCACACCTCTTCAACTTCCATACCTTCACAATCAAACACCCAGCCGAATCCGGCTTCTTCGAGCTGCTTGCGGGTGTGTTTTATAACAATGCTTTCCCCCCCGCTAGCCATAAAAGTCCAATAACCTTCATCTGGAATATATGCCAAATAGCAAAACAAAGCTCTCAAGTTTTTCATCTTCACAAGATACCGCTTCTCTTTCTCTACCTCGTAGCCATTGATCCAAGCGGTAGCAAGCGTTTCTTGATTACGTTCGTGATAAAACCATCTCAGAAGTTTTTCATCTTCTTCATCTTCTATACACTTAAATAAATCTTGAAAATCCCAATCATTCTCTATGGCATATTTAATATAATCCGCCACAAACTGCGGTACGACTGGCTTCTGCGGTTCGTCTAGGTTTTCTAAATCTTTTAGAATATTTTCATAAGCTATTGTCCTATAATATTCTCCGTACTTTGTACAGACTTCATATAGCTTGTCTTGATATTTCTCAATCAATTCTTGTTTATTCATTCTTCCACTTCCTCATTGTATTCTTCAAAATCATCAACAATAATATAGTTGACGTTTTTGGGGTTTGCATAAAAATTTCGAATTACCATCAATCTTCCATCGTAAAACTGACTGAAGATTCCTGTCAGTTCATCTTGGGTGAGATCGTTCACCAAAAATTCAGTTTCTTGTGAATTTGAAAAAACAATTTTGATTTTTTTGAGTCCTTCCGACTCTTTAATTTTATCCATCCCTTTGGGTCCAGGAAGGTCAAAAAGGTCAGTGATTGATACGCCAAAGAAATCGGCCAATTTTGACATTTTAGGAATAAAAGAAAGATTTTTTCCACTTTCCCACATTTGAAGAGTTCTAGTGGAAATCCCTAATTTTCCCGCTAACTCTTTGTGAGTCAACTTATTAGCTTTTCTAAGCTCTTTAATACGGTTCCCTGTTGAGTGGTTTTTTAACTCTTTTTCCATTTTTCTATCCTTTCTGCCTCACATTGCAACCGCACTAGGCTTTCATATAAATTTCTGGCCTCTCTTTTAATATCGCTCAAATTTTGGGAAGTCAGTTTATCTATATTACGTAGCAAGTTAATTGAAACATTATTTAATTCCAAGATGCACTGCTTATATACTGGCAAGTCATGCTCACTCACGTCATCGATTCCTAATAAATATGGTAAAGATACTCCTAAAATACTGCATAACATTTCCGCTTTATCAGATTTTATTTGATGTATCCCTCTTTCCCATTTTGAGATAGTCAATTTTGCTACACCTAATTGTTGCGCTAAATATTCTTGAGTTATATTTTTGTCTTTCCGTAACTCTCTAATCCTATTCATCCATTTACCTCCTCAACTTCTTTCTTTAAAGTAAATGCTATTGTTTTTTCTCCTTTTGTTCTTAAAATGGCAAATCACTATCATCGATGTCCATCGGATTTGCATAGTTAGGTGGCATCTGTTCAGTCATACTATTCTGGTTGGCAGTGTTGTCACGTTTTTCCAAAACTTGGAAGTTCTCTGCAACAACTTCAGTCACATATACACGTTTTCCGTCATTTCCTTCATAGCTTCGAGTCTGAATTCTTCCCGTAATTCCGACCAGCATTCCTTTTTTGGTCCAATTGCAAAATCTTTCCGCTTGCTCTCTCCACATCACACAATTGATAAAATCTGCATCATATTCACCATTTGCGTTTTTGAAATTTCGATTGCATGCGACATTGAATTGAGCTGTTGCGATATTGCTCGGTGTGTAGCGTAGCTCTGCATCTCTGGTTAACCGACCAATAAGAGTTACATTGTTGATCATTATTATCCTCCCACATTATTCATTTCGGCAGCTTCCTTAACTGCTTCCGCTTTCTTTCGTTCCTGGACTTGGTACTCCCGATTTAATTTGTTTAGGATCACCTCTTGTGCGGTGTTTTGTTCAGCGAACCGCTGAATACTTAATTCATGCTCCTGAATGGTCCACTGCATATCCTTGATTGTTTTTTCTTGTTCGGCCAATCTGGAGTTGAGATTGATAGCAACTACCAATGTAACTCCTGCCAGCAATACCAAGTTAATGATTAGCCAATCGATTTTACGTTTCATCTTCGATTACCCTTTCTAGTTTTAGATGTCCTGCATTTCTTCCTTGCTCGTTTAAGTGGATGTAATACTTAAGTAATGCACTGTCCTTTCCAGTGATTCTACTTAGCTCTTTTAAAGTACCTGTACAGATGTACTTATCACGATCATATAGCTTATAATCGGCAAGAATTTCCGGATCACCCATCAAAGTTTTTTCCTCAATCCCGAAATACTCGCACAATTCTTGTACGTGATTTGGACTGATATCGTCTTTCGTGATCCACTCTTGTATTGTCTGTTCGCCACGATAAAGATTTCTAGAGAGCTCTTTTCGGGTGAGACCTTTCCCTAAAATCAACAATTGTAGTTGCTGGCGAAAGTGATCCATTTGATTTTTTGTATAATGTCTCATAACTTTCACTCCTGCTTAACAATCGCTGTCTTTTCAAGATCCTCACGCTTCAAATCTGCGATGAGCCAGTCTAAGTACTTCTTTGCCTTATTTAGATCTTCCAATCCATTTTTCTTTTGATAGCGACAAAGATACTTGATGATATTTCCCCAATAAAATCCTCGGACTTCTTTTGGTCCTCCAGCAAAATTGCGAATAATGTCAATTGATTCAAGACCATATTGCCCACAGTAGTGATTAGGTTTATTTACTTTGTCAAAACCATTATTTAAAATTTCTTCTGTCATTTTAGTCGCTCCTCCTTAATCCAAACACCATCCACTAATTTTCCTGTTCGATCCTTGATTTCTTCGTAAGCGATATTCAAGCACTCAACGAAGTCATGATGTAGCAATGCTGAAATTCGCATCAACTCATAAACAACATTTTTCAATTGATATGATTGTCGGTTGAAATAAGCTGCCAATGATTGGTCCATCGTTAAGACGAAATAGTCTTCTGACTTTGCTGCCTTAGAAAATACGAATATATTATTTTCTGGGAAAATTTCTTCTGTTTTGATTCCTAACTGTAACGTCAAACCAATCAATACAACAGTGATGTCTCCGATGCTATCTTTCGTTACAGCCTCATCATTCTCTGCTAGTCCTCGTGATAGTTCACCGATTTCCTCATACAATTTCAAAAATTGCTTGTTTGGATCTTGCGTTTGCAAATTTCGGTCATAAAACCAACGCTGAACTTTTGTGATCAAATCTTTTAATTGTTTGTTTTCCATCAATATCTCCTGCTTTCTGTATTCTCTGGGAATTTATAAATATGTTTGCTGGCACCCTTGAAGATTCGGTCAGCAAGGGCTTTGTTGTAAATTGTTTTAATATCGTTGCTCGATAAGTTTGTGTTAAAGAATGTTGTTTGACGATTGTCCAAGATTTTAAACAGTACTCGTTGTCTCCATTCATTCGCTTCTTTGAGGCTTCCGCTCATACTGCTTTCTTTTCCTAAATCGTCAAAAAAGAGAAAATCAACATTGCTTAGTAGATTCACAGCATGACTTTCTGTGAAGTCTCCTCGATTATTGAAACTTTCTTCAATTTTTGAAAAGAGCGCAGAAGTCGAAATGAATAGCACACTCTTTGGTTGCTTGCATTCTTTAAATTTTTCATTCAATGCTTTGGCTATTCCAATAGATAAATGGCTCTTTCCGACCCCTGGAGGACCGCTCAAGATCACATTTCCTGTTTCGTACTTCAGATAATCTCGCAACATCCTTTTTGAGAAGTTCAAAGCTTGTTCACACCGCTTACTTCCAGCATCGTAATTATCAAGTGTCTTATCTTCCAATTCCTTGGAATAGATGCTCTCACGATCAAATACTTTGTATGTATTCGCAAGAATTGACTGGATGGTTGCTTCTTGCTTTAAGTGTTCCTGCAATTCATTGATTCCTTCTTTTTCGCATTCTTGACAAATGTCAAGCAATTGCTGGGATCCATTGATCATGACTTTTGCATTGATCATCTTTGATCCGTGCTTGTTGCAAAATTTAGGTTCGCTTGTAGAATCTACTGTATAATCCTGATACATTAAAATCCCAACCTTTCATCTTGTTGCTGAGTTGACGCACTCGAAGGCATCTTCTGATTTAAGTACTTTTCAAACTTACTCGCATTAAACAACGTGTCTGGAGTTAAATACTTGGACATTTTTGGGTTATTTTTCCACTCGATGGTTTTTACATCAATGACATGTTTAAAATCATCTATTGAGTAATTCTCGCTTAAACGACCATTGATTAGTCTTTGAGTTGATTTACTAGTAGGTTTGAAGTGAGATCCTGTTTTGTCATTTAGATATTTGATAATTTTGTCATAGACATCTGATTGAGCTTTTTGCTCCTTATCTATATCTATATCTATATCTATATCTCCGTTGCCTTTTGTTGCATCGGTGTTGCATTGCAACGCTTTTTGATTCTCTCGATGCTTACGAGATCTACGGGTGCTTGCTGTTTCACTACCTACCATCTCAGGCACTTGTTCGAGATTAAACTGATAATTGTCTGATGTAGTCAATAATTTCTTCTTTGTCAAAAACATCAGTGTCAATCTAATTGCTTCTGGATCTTCGTCTATCAATAAAGAAAGTTCTTCTGCTAGATCTTCTGCTAGACCCTCGAAATATAGTTTCCCTTGCTCTGCTAGACTTGCCAGCATCATTTTTAGGTAGATGATTGTGATTTCTTCTCCCCCAGGAAGCTTCCTCATGAGCTTCATTTCTTTGGAATTAAAGAAGTCGTCTTTTAGTTGTAACCAGTAATATCTACGATTCTCAGTTACCATTCATCAGGCCTCCTTATTTGAAAATTTCGCATATTCCTTGTGAAAGAATAGTTTGACTGTTCCTAAACTGCCATGTCTATTTTTTTCAAGGATCAATTCTGTAACATTATCAGGTTCTTCCTGCTCGTCACGATTGTAATAAGCTTCTCGATAGAGAAATGCTACTATATCAGCATCTTGCTCAATCGATCCCGACTCTCTCAAATCTGAGAGCACAGGTCTTTTATCATTTCGCTGTTCAACCCCACGAGAAAGTTGACTTAATGCAATTACTGGAACTTTCAATTCCTTGGCTAATATTTTTAACTGCCTTGAAATTTCAGAAACCTCCTGCTGTCGATTTTCTCGACCTCTACCAGTGATTAGTTGAAGATAGTCAATTACAATCAATCCAAGACCGCCAGTTTCTTGAGACAAGCGCTTGGCTCTGGATCGAATCTCAGCGATTTGAATTCCTGCTGTATCGTCAATATAGATTTTTCCTTTTGCAAGTTGCTCCTGTGCCAGGATCATCCTGCGCCATTCGCTTTCAGAGAGATTACCTGTTCTAACATGGTACGATGGAATCAAGCCTTCTGCTGAGAGCATACGCTCTACAAGACTTTCAGCCCCCATCTCAAGGGAAAAAATTGCCACTGGTTTCCCTGCTCTTATTGCTACATTTTGGGCAATATTAAGAGCAAAAGCTGTTTTCCCCATCGCTGGACGTGCTGCAAGAATGATCAGATTGTCAGTGTGTAGACCAGTCGTGATATTGTCGAAATCTGTAAAGCCTGTTGGTGTACCTGTTACATCACCAACACGTTGCGAGCGCTCGTCAATAATTGACTGTGTGGAATCAATGACATCGATGATTGGACGAAAGCCAGTCTGCTTGTCATTTGCTATATTTGATAATGCTTGCTCAGTCTGAACGAGTATGTCATTTAGATCTGATTGACCATCATATACGTTGGCTATTGTTTGATTGAGGTCTTCAATAACCTTCCGTGCTCTCGCTTTTTCGGCTACAACCTTGGCATAATGCTCAATGTGAGCACTGGTTGGTACAGCATTGATAAGACTAGCGAGAAATGCCATCCCACCAATTCGATCAAATTCGCCTATTGAGTCAAGTGCTGATTTAACTGATACGGGGTCGATTGGTTCTCCCCTGTCCGACAAATCTTCCATGATTCCAAAGACGATGCCATGTGATAGTTTGTAAAAACTTTCTTTTGTGAGGTATTCTGAAGCAATTAGGATTTTATCTGGATCGACAAATATTGATCCGATTACTGCTTGTTCAGCAAGAATATCGTGAGGCAGGATTGTGTTGTTTTCTGCCATAAACTAGCTCCTATCTACGATATCCGAAACGCATTGCTTCCCGTGCTTCTTGGATACGTTGTTGTTCAGCGATCATCTTCTTTAACTCTCGTTTTGATTCCTTGCACCGCTCACTGATTGAACTGATGATGATCATTTGGAATAGGACCACGATGATTAATACTCCGACTAAAATTTCTGCTAACATGTTAATTCCTCCAATATTCTTTTATAAAAATAATTCCTGTGTTATAATTAAGTTATAGTTCTTTCAAAGTGCCTTTCTCAAGGCGCTTTTTTTATTTTTGCAAACTTCGACAGAATCGCTGAACATCTTCCAAATTATAGAGATACTTCCCGCCCTTTCCGGACTGTTGAAATTGAAATTTCCCTTGGTCTCTCCATTCTTCTAGTTTAGTTCTACCCCATCCGGTCGCTTCCTGTAGCTGTTTGATCGGCACCCATGTAATATGTCTGCTTGATCTACGCTTAGCTTCTTCCATAGCTTTGATGTTGAGTGAAACCAGCTCTTCAAAGAGTTTATCTTTAAATTCAGTTCCAAATAATTCTAGAACCATGTAAGCCTCCTTACCCGACTAAACTCATCTGTCCGTTTCGGGCTTTGATTTCTAGCTTGGTATTTGCTGATGGCTCCCAACTATCCCAATAGTCGAAAGCTTTTTCCTCGTCCTTGCGCTTCAATAAGTCGTAGCGTGGAATACGGAAATAGTCCTTGAAGTCTTTAGCAGCCTGAGAAAATACAGATTGTGCAAAATGTCGGTCACGGTATGCCTGGCTGTCTTTACCACCGAGCAGGGCCACGACCTTTTTCTTGCGTAGTTTTTCCAATGCCAGACATACCGAAGGGTTGACTGGTTGCTCATTCTTCAGATAATCAACATCGGCTGATAAGATGGACTGGCCTTCTTTCAGCTTTTTTAATTCCTGGAGCGCATGGATCATTGCGTCTTCTACCACTAACTCGGTAGGTTGAATTGTCACTTCATTCATTATTCAAATTCTCCTTCTAAAATGTTGCTTTCTTTGCGGATATCGTTCAGGTCGTTGAAAAAACGAAGCCCTCGGCTGATAAAACTGTCAAATTCATTTCGGATGATTCCATCAGCTTTGAGGACTTTTTCCTCATCTGCATAGATCAGACCACCCATGCTTGCTAAAAAGTCATTACCCTTCTGCAATAGGCTTGTGATGTTCTTGTAGGCTGAGATTTGCTTCTGTACGCTGTTGAGTTGCCCTTGCGATTCTTCAATCGCTCGTGTCAATTCATCATACTGTGCGGATTTCTTATCGACATCTTCACGCTGAGCCAGTGTGTCAGCAAGTTGCTTTTCGATGAATTCGGATCGTTCTTCCATGGCCTTTACCGTTTTGGAAAGTTCCTTATTCTTTTCTAGCAACTGCTTGTTTAGGTCCTGTGTGGCTTTGTAATCTTCCGGGATGACTTCCTTGATGGTTTCCTTGACTTCGACCTTGGAAGACTTGATTCTCTCGTTTTCAGCCTGTAGACGCTTGTTTGCAAGCTTGCTGAGCTTGAGTTTTTTCTTGACTTCCTGCAGCTCTCGCACTGTTGGAGTGTCACCATCTTCGATGCGTTGAATCTGTTCTTCCTTCTCTTCTTCTGGCAGAGTTGCGATCAGATGAAGTGCTGTTGTTCCTAAATGTCGTAACGTTTCGACATTTGGAAGTTCTTTTGCTATTTTCATTGATTTGTAAGCAAAATCTTTGTCAAGTCCAAGATTTTCGTGCCACTCTCTGAACTCACCATGAACCAGATTATGTTCTTTCACATGATTCAATCGTCTGCCAATTTCCCAAATCGACTGGCCAGCTATTTGCTTGTGATGACTGATTTCAAGTTCTATCTGAGATAGATTATTTGATAAAGCTATTTCGTTCACACGCTTTTTCCTTCCTAAATTTGGTATAATAAAGATAATAAAGTTTGCGGAGTATAATCATGACTGAAAAAAATTTGTTTTATTGTGACTGCTATTGGTGAATCTGGTACACCTACCAGAGAGCGAGCCGACAATGTATATAAGTATCTTATCGCCCCTGTTTGTGAAGACCTTGGTTATAAACCTGTTCGTGTTGACCACGTCAATGCGGTTGACAACATCAACGAAACGGTTATAAACTACCTCAAGACTGCCCCTATGGTTGTAGCAGATATGACGGATCATAATCCCAATGCATTTTACGAATTAGGTTTCAGACAAGCTCTTGAACTACCTCTCGTCCCAATTATAAAAGTTGGAGAAAGACTCCCTTTCGACGTTATTACAACCCGAACCATTTTCTACGATACAGACGTATCAAAGATAGAAGAATCAAAAAGTAATCTTAAAGCTAAGATACAAAGTTTTGAAAACTTCCAAATGCCTGAGAGTAGCTTTGATAAAAGCGTTACATTAGATGCTCTTGATGATAAACTAACTAAAAAACTAGACAAAATACTAAATCTTCTTGAAAAAAATCAGTCAAACTCTTCTCCCGGAATCATTCGTGGTTTAAATTTAAACGAATCACAATTTGACTATCCGTCATTAATTAAACGTTCTGAAGATATGATTACTCAGATTCAGAACCCGCTATCATCCCTCGAAGATAAGAAATAAGTATTTCCTGCTGCTTTTGGATTTCAGAAATTTCTTCAATCTTCCCGTTTATAAGTATAATTGTCCTCAAAACATCGTTGAGGGCATTTTTTTCAATTTCTTTCATTCTGTCCTCCTACTCCTCAAATTTCTCCCATGACTCATTGATTCGCAATTTTTTGTTAATGCGAAGTTTTAAGTCATCGCTACCTTTTCCTTCTTTGAAAAGTTGAGTTATTGTAGCTGGACTTACACCGACGACAGTCGCTAAGTCTGATCGTGACCACCCTCTTTTTTCGAGAGCTTCCTCTACTAATGAATTCCATCGTTTATGTTGTTGGCTCATCATATTGTCCCTCCTTTCTGCTTTTTTTTGTAAAACAGTAAAAGAATTAGTCAAAAACTTTATAAAATTCCTTGACATTTTTTAAAATTAATTCTAAAATTAAGGCATAGTTAAAAGACATCTTAAAAACCTTTTATCTCTAATGATTCTCGCTCGCCAAAGCCGTCATTTTTTAAAAAACTTTTATATGTTGTTTTGCTAACTCTTTTACTTTACAAAAACTATTTTAAAACTAATTCTAATTTTTGTCAATAGT
>ENA-OWMA01000052-OWMA01000052.1-human-metagenome-genome-assembly--contig:-NODE-52-length-17212-cov-5.095646_pt1 | contig 17212 bp, 17 predicted proteins | sample MGYA00245357_ERZ651120 | MGnify/ENA primary metagenome ERZ651120 (study PRJEB26857, sample SAMN00036273) | human metagenome | isolation source: G_DNA_Saliva | study: EMG produced TPA metagenomics assembly... | reverse complement strand
AGGTAATATTTTATTATCTTCATATAAGTTGTTTATAATACATAATATTTACATGTGAAATTATATCATATGTTTACCATAGATTTGAGTAAGTCACCTTAAGCATTGTGGGGGGGTATACATGTACGAATTCTTAGCAACCGCATCAGAGCTGTTATTTAAAGATGCCAATGTATTGTTAAAATTAAGAGAATGGTTTTTTAGCCAAGCCGGCAATATTTTGCTTGCTCTTATTATATTTTTTGTAGGTCGCTATATTATTCGGTGGATTAAAAATTTTGCCGTTCGTGTTATGACACGTGCAAATTATGATTCTGCAGCGATGAGTTTTGTGACCCAAATTATTAACTACCTATTACTTATCGGACTAATTTTGATTTGTCTTAATCAAATTGGTGTTCCTACTACATCCTTTGTGGCTGCCTTTGGTGCCTTTGGTTTAGGTATCGGCTTGGCATTACAAAATAATATGTCAAACTTGGCATCTGGATTATTGATTTTAATATTTAAACCATTTCGCGCAGGCCACGTTATCCAAGTAGGTGATGTTGTAGGTAGTGTTACGGCGATTCAATTTATGTATACCATCATCGTTACAAAGGATCAAAAACAAATCTATATACCAAACTCAGTGCTTACATCACAAAACGTTACGAATATTACCAATACAAAGGTTCGTGTCATTCCTTTCGTTTTTGATATTGGGTATAATAACGACCATCATGAAGCCATTAAGATATTAAAGACCGTTTTTGCCAAGGATAAACGTATTCTAAATGCTAAATATATGGAGATTGGTATTTCTGAATTTGGTGATAACTCTGTGCGTATTTCTGCATTTGCAGAAGTTAAAACTAGTCAGTTTATTGATGTTCGATATAGTATTATGTCCGATGTAAAAGATGCTTTTGATAAGCATGGTATAGATATTCCATATCCACAACGTGTTGTATATATACAAAATGCAGATACTGCTACAGATGAAATTAAAGAAACTAAGAAAAAAGTAACTACCACGAATCAAGAAATCTGATAAATCATGAATTTACAAGTTAATAATATGTAGAAAGAGATTGATATGAGAGATTTAATAATGCATAGGCACTTAGTATGGCAACGTTTTATATTGGCGTTAGCTTTCATAGGTGCCATGCTCTTAGGTACTGTTGCTCATGGTGCTGCACCTACGCCACCATCTACCATTGGTGAAGCCGTGGTACTCATTGATGCGGATAATAAGGAGATTTTATTTGCCAAGAATCCCGATAAATGGATGCATCCGGCAAGTACTACGAAAATGGTAACCTTATTAACAGCACTTGAGTTAAAAGGAACACAATTAGATGAGTTAGCAACGATTAGTCCCTATGCGACGAGCATGGAAGAATCTAATCTTGGCGTACAAGTAGGCGACCAAATCACCTTGGAAGGTGTTCTTGAAGGTATGATGGTAGCATCTGGTAATGATGCGGCCGTAGTGGTGGCAGAGAACGTAAGTGGGTCTGTAGAAAATTTTGCGAAGGATATGAATCGCATAGCTGCTAAGGCGGGGGCTAAAAACAGTGTATTCCTCAACCCTCATGGATTGACCCAAATGGGTCATCATTCGACGGCACGAGATTTGGCTTTGATTGCAGCTTATGGGATGAAATATCAAATGTTCCGCGACAAGGTTGCTAATGATTACTATAAGGTGCCTTATCAAAACCGTGCGCCTGAAACGATTCGCACTACAAACCATTTTATCCGTAATAAATATCCTGGTGCTAATGGCTTAAAGACGGGATTTACAAATGCGGCTGGTGAATGTTTAATCGCATCGGCTACGCGAAATGGGCACACTATGATTGTGGTGATGCTCAATGATGACAACCGTTGGAATGAGGCCGTTCAGTTCCTAGACTATGGCTTTAAATTACGCGGTGTCATTTAATATCATAACTATTTAGTTATACATACTATAAAAGGTCCTACCTTCTGGTGGGACCTTCATTGTAAGGGGGATATGTATGAGTTCATTTTTTGCTTTTTTAAAACGGATGCGCTTTATTAACCGTTGGAGCTTGATGCGCAATACGGAAACAGAAAATATTCAAGAACACAGCCTTGAGGTAGCTATGGTAGCCCATAATTTGGCGGCTCTTAAAAATGAATATTTCGGTGGAAATTTAGATATTAACAAGGTGGCCGTCATTGCCATGTACCATGAGGTGAGTGAAATCTTTACAGGGGATATGCCGACGCCTATTAAATACTTTGATCCTAAGCTTCGTTCCTTGTATGGCGAGGTGGAAACCTTAGCGCAAGAAAAAATGTTAAGCACATTGCCGGAACGATTGCAATCCGTTTATAAACCGTATATTGTAGATGCTGAAACATTGCCTGAATGGCCGATTGTGAAAGCTGCCGATACCTTGTCCGCCTATATGAAATGCGTTAATGAATTACATGCGGGCAATGATGAATTCAAGGAGGCGCACGATACGATTCTGGCCAAGTTGAAAGCTCTAAATATGCCAGAGGTGGACATGTTCATCGAAGAATATGTACCGGCCTTGAGTGAGTCCTTGGATAAACTTAATTACTATAAAATATAGTAGGTAGTATTAAGGTTTTGTAATATATTCCTGATTGCGTATCAATATCTTTTTACCGCGCCATGAGAAGGCTCGATGGCCGTGTTTTGCCTTAAACTCCTTATTGGTCATAGACTCTAATTCATCAACATCCACATAAGGTTCGATAGATTGAAATTCAATAATGGGTGTTGTAGGTAAGTCCTTATTATGGGGGCATACTTCTTGGCATACATCACAACCGAATAACAAGGGTGATTTCCTGATGATGGCTTGTTCGTCATCGGTGAGATCGCCTTTTTTTTGCGTTAAATAGCTTTTACAGGTGGCGTAATTAAATGCATTGCCATCTAGACATTGACCTAAGCAGGATGTAATACACCGATTACAGCCCATACACGTATCGGTCATAGGCGTATTGGACTCGAATTCTAATGTGGTGAGCACAGTACCGATAACGATATAAGAACCCCAAGTTGGATTGATAAAGCATTTATTTTTTCCATAGAACCCAAGGCCTGCTAAATAGGCCATATATCGATCAGCTAAGGGACTCGTATCGCAATGGATAGAGAATGATGCATCTGGGGCAGTTGTTTTAAGTTCATCTACGAGGCGTTGTAAATAGTCTGTCACCACTAGATGGTAATCAGTGGCCCACGTGTAACGGGATAGATTCGTAGGACCTTCATGTGGCACATGATAGGGAAATAGACAGACGATGGCGCTGTGTGGCATAAAGTCTGTTGTACCTATCAGTCGTTCGTCTATGTCGGCTGCTGTGAATGGACAGGGATTGGATTCCTGCAAAATTTCACGGGCCTCTATAGGGAGTGGCCATGACGTGGTGCCCACTACGGGTATATGTAATTGTTTGCAAACTTCTTGTAATTTTATATTGTTTGTCATAGATTTACGATGTAATAGTTGTTACAATTATATATATAAGCAAAAATAAAAGGTTTTATGGCAACATTGCTAATAGTAAATGGCTTAAGATAATGATTGTTTTTAGTATACCATTGTGAGGATAGATTATGTTAGCCTTTTTGAAAGTATTACAACCGAAGACGGTGGAAGAGGCCTATGAAATGGCCGTAAAAAATAAGATAGCACCTATGCTTGCGGGTGGGTGTTGGCTGCGCTTAGGTCGCCGTACATGGCCTGCAGTAATCGATATGTCAGGACTAGATTTACGATATGTTCGTGAAGAAGATAACGAATTTGTTATTGGTGCCATGGCGACACAAGGTGATGTAGAACGGTTTGAACCGTTACAACGCTTTTGTGGCGGTGCTGTAGTACATGGTGTCAAAGAAATTCTAGGCGTCCAATTTAGAAATATGGCTACCATGGGTGGTTCCGTGGCTAGTAAATTTGGGTTCTCTGATATTATTCCCGCCTTGTTAGCTGTTCATGCAGACATCGTAACCTATAAAGGTGGTCGTATGTCCATGAAGGATTATATGAATTATCGGGAACGCGATATTTTAGTTGAAATTCGCATCCCTAAACGCGAAGTGCCTGTTGCGGTTGAGGCGTTGCGCATTTCTCGTGGTGACTTTCCATATTTAACCGGTTCTATTCGTCGTGATGATACAAATTATGAAGTCTATATCGGGACCCGTCCAGGTGCGCCACAACTAGCAGAGAAAGCGAGTGCTTTGCTTTCAGAAAAAGGATTGGATGCATTGGATGAGGCAGCACGGGTTGCATCAGAGGAATTAGTATATCAAAAGAATTCTCATGCATCCAAGGAATATCGAATTGAGATGGCTAAAGCCATGGTTCGCCGGTTAGTTAAGGAGGTGGCACAATAATGGAATTAGTATTAAATATTAATAATAAGAATGTAACCGTTAATGTGCCAACGGATGAAATGCTATTAACTACGCTGCGCAACTTAGGTTATTATAGCGTACGCTGTGGCTGTGATACGACAAACTGTGGCTTATGCACTGTTTGGGTAGACGATGAAATCACGTTATCCTGCGCATATCCTACATTCCGTGCGCCAGGCCATTCCATTACAACCCTCGAAGGTCTTGAAGAGGATGCATCTTTATTAGCAGATTGTCTTGCTTCTGAAGGGGCTGACCAATGTGGTTTCTGTACTACCGGTATGATGATGAGCGCTATCGCATTAAAGCGTAGAAATCCTAATGCCAGTGATGATGAAATCCGAGAATACTTGATTGGTAATCTCTGTCGCTGCACCGGCTATGAGTCGCAGCTCCGCGGTGTTCGTAAGTATCTACAAGGAGGTTTATAATGAAGCACATTGGTAAGTCTTATGATAAAGTCGATGCCAAGGGTATACTCAGTGGTAAACCTTCTTATACAGGCGATTTTGTGCCAAAAGATGCCCTCATTATTAAGGTGTTGCGTAGTCCCCATGCACAGGCGAAAATTAAATCCATTGACACATCTAAAGCTAAATTAATCCCTGGTGTAGAGGCTATTTTTACCTATGAAGATGTACCGAACACGCGTTTTACTTTAGCAGGTCAAACCTATCCAGAGCCATCTGCCTATGATGCGTTGATTCTCGATTCTGTAGTTCGCTATGTAGGTGATGAAGTGGCCCTCGTCGTGGCTAAAGATGAAGCTACTGCATTGAAGGCGATGCCTCTCATTAAGGTTGAATACGAGGTGCAAAAACCGGTGCTTGATTTACGCACGGCTATGGACCATGAAACAGTAGTTCATCCAGAAGATGATATTCTCAATCACATTCCAGTAGGACAAGACTATAAACGTAATATTTGTGTATCGTACCATAAGCGTGTTGGTGATATTGAAGGGGAACTTGCTAAATGCGATTATGTCGTAGAAGGCACATATTTCGACCAAGCTACGCGTCAATCTGCAATGGAACCATTCCAAAGCTTTGGCTATATTGATCATTTAGGACGTATTGTCATCGTTAGCTCTACGCAAATCGTGTTCCATGTGCGCCGTCATATTGCACGAGCACTAGGAATTCCTGCATCTAAAATCCGCGTTATTAAACCTCGCATTGGCGGTGGTTTTGGATCGAAGCAAACGGCTTGTACTGAATTGATGACAGCATTTGTAACATGGAAATTACAAAAACCATGTTATTTACTATATGATAGAACGGAAGCACAAACTTGTTCTACTACACGTCATGCTCGTGAATGGTATATCCGCGTAGGGGCTACCAAGGATGGCATTATCCAAGTTATCGACATGGACTCCATTACCGATGCAGGCGCTCATGCAACACACTGCTTTACGACAACCACAGCGGGGGAACATAAATCCGTGCCATTGTATAACAAGGCAAAAGCGGTGCATTACGGTACGGAAGGGGTTTACATGAATCATACGCCGGGCGGAGCCTTCCGTGGCTATGGCGCTACAGAGGCTTTGTGGCCTTTAGAATGTGCAGTAAACCGTTTGGCGGACGAAATGGGAATCGACCCAGCGGAACTTCGTCAAAAGAATCTAATTGCTGCCGGTGAACGTAGCTTAGTGTATGATCCTGATGAAATCATGGATTCTGGACTATTCCAAGAAACCGTAAATAAGGTTAAGGAAATGGCTCGTTGGGATGAGCGTCCTCATAGTTGGGACATTGATGAGCGCTATCGCGGCGGTTTGGGGATGGCTCTTGCTTTACAAGGGTCCGGTGTTGCTAATATCGATGTAGCATCCGTAGAAATTCGTCTTGGCGATGATGGTAACTACACATTGTATACGGGCTCTTCCGATATGGGGATGGGGGCTAATACAATTCTTACACAAATGGCTTGTGAAGCCCTTGGTTGCCCTATGGAATCTATGACGGTTGTCGAATCTGATACGGATATCGTACCATTTGATCCAGGTTCATACGCATCGAGCACGACCTATGTAACGGGTACTGCGGCGAAAATGGCGGCTGAAGAACTGAGAGAAAAGATAATCCATAAATTAGCGCAATTTATGGATGTTAAACCAGAAGATATTGATTTTGATGGCTTAGTAGGTACGACTAAGGACGGTACAAAGAAAATGTCCGTTCAAGAATTAGCGCCTAAGCTATTAGTCGGAACTACATCCGAACAATTAACGGGGTTCGCAACCTGGGGTAGTCATACATCTCCACCACCATTTATGGCGTCTATTGCTGAAGTTAAGGTAGATAAACAAACGGGACAAATTATACCGTTACATATGTATAATTGTGTAGACTGTGGTACCGTTGTGAATCCTAAACTAGCGCGTGTACAGGTTGAAGGCGGCGCAGTACAAGCTATTGGTATGGCTTTGTATGAAGACGTTAGATACTCTAGTAATGGTCGTTTAGAAACTAATAATTTTATGACCTATAAAATTCCTACACGTCAAGATATTGGTGAATTACATACAGCCTTTGTTGAATCATATGAGGAAAGTGGTGCATATGGTGTTAAATCCATCGGTGAAATTGTTATTAATACAGCTTGTCCCGCAATACAACATGCTGTAAAAAATGCAGTTGGTGCGGATATTCGTACATTACCTATGACACCAGAGAAGGTATTTATGGGGATGGACGAGAAATATAAAGTATAACCATTTCTACATTCCTAAAGGGGGCCTCGTGCTATGACATCACAAACGCAGTACTGGAATCGTCTTATCCAACCTGGCATTGTCGCATTGGTTGGGGCTGGCGGCAAAACAACGGTCTTATCTAAGCTAGTCGAGTATGGTCGGTTGCAAGGACAACCTATCGTAGTGACGACTACAACACAGTTGTATGAATCACAAGTGGCTCAATATGAACCTATTTATACAAAGGATATCAACGATGTTGATGAATATTGTACAAAACGTATTCAACAAGGTTATTGTGGTGCCTGGTTTAATGGTATTACACGAACTAAGGTTGATGCTGTAGATTGTGAAAGCATAGATGGCCTTAGTGCGTTACATCCAAACTGGCAAATCGTTGTTGAAGCGGATGGAGCCAAAGAGAAATGGCTTAAGGCACCAAAACATACGGAACCTGTTATCCCAAGTCAAACAAAGACGACTATAGGGGTGGTGAACCTTCAAATGCTGGGCGCATCCCTTGATGAAGATCATGTACATAATTTAGAATTAGTGCAATCCATTGTACATCGCGAAGAAGGTGCCATTGTAACACCTCATATGCTTGCTCAAATCGTGCTTCATAAACAAGGGCTATTCCAATATAGTAAGGGCAAGAAAATCTTGTTCTGCACTGGTTATGACACGGTACAACATCGTATTATTGATGATTTCATAAGTCATGTGGTAGATAGTGATATCACGGCCATTGTGTTGGCTGATGGGTATAAGGCTAGTTGTGAAATTCGTCGCATTATTCAATGTCGCTAGGTAGCAAAATGGAATATAAGACAGGTGAAAGCGCTCCCTTAGGGGGCGCCCTTTCACGAGAAACACCTCGTATTGGCCTTGTCCTGTTAGCAGCAGGTCAGTCTCGACGAATGGGAACAAATAAGCAATTACTTCCGTGGCGCGGAAAGACGATTCTTGACGCGGTATGTCATGCATTACAAATTGGCTGGGAACAAACTAATCCTTCATGGAATTTAAAAACCTATCCAATGGTTGCCGTTACAGGTGGGGACCATGATATTGACCATATTGCTAGCAGTTATGGATTTTCCATTATTCATAACGAATGTTCTGATTTAGGTCAAGGCACATCCATCGCATTAGGCGTGAAATACTTGATGAATGAATTTGGCACACGAGCTTTAGATGGTATTATTTGCTCTGTGTCTGATCAACCGTTACTGAATCCAATGGTTGTTGAACAACTCATTACTAGCTTTCAACAGCATAGGGATGAAACAAATAGAACAATCGTAGTACCTAAATATGGAACAACTCAACACCCTGGCAATCCAGTTTTATTTGGTGCCCATTGGTTTGAGGACTTGCAACACATCGAGGGTGACCAAGGTGGACGAACGATTATTCGTGGTGTGGGGCATAATTTTGTAGAATATGTAAGTATTATTCCTGAATGGGGATTTGATATAGATACGCCAGAGGATTATAACGATTTGCAACATCGTGAAAGTGAGGGTGTATGAAGCCTTTAATACTTGTGCGCGGAGGCGGCGATATCGCTTCCGGTGCAATTTATAGATTGAGACGTGCAGGGTACCCTGTAGTAGTTAATGAAATTGCTATACCTACTATGATTCGTAGAGAGGTGAGTTATGGTAATGCTGTTCATTGCGGTGAAATGATTCTTGAACGGTTGGTTGCACGTCATGTGTGTATCGGTGAAATTCAGGATACGTTATCACAAGGTGTGATTCCTGTTGTAACATCGTCCTATGAAGAGCTATTAGATCAACTGCATCCGGATGTTGTTGTAGATGCCATTTTGGCTAAAAAGAATGTAGGAACTACTAGACTCGATGCACCCTTTGTTATTGGTGTAGGTCCTGGATTTAGCGCTGGCCGCGATGTGAATGTAGTCATCGAAACTATGCGTGGCCATAATTTAGGACGCTGTATTTATGATGGTGAAGCGCAACCGAATACAGGTATTCCTGGCAATGTGGGTGGTTATACCCATGAACGGGTGATTCATTCGCCCAAGGCAGGGGTATTTACAGCTAAACGTCATATTGGTGACGAGGTGCAAGCTAACGAAGTGATTGGTTATGTTGATGAAGAACCGGTGCGAGCTAAGATTACCGGTACGTTACGGGGCATTTTAAAAACGGGACTTATCGTATCTGACCATTTTAAATTGGCTGATGTGGATGCTCGTTGTGAGGAATCGCATTGTTATAGTATTTCTGACAAATCCCTCGCTGTTGGCGGCGGTGTCTTAGAGGCCGTTACTGCATGGGACTATGAAAGGAATAAAGATGGAAAGCATTTATGATATTATGAAAGACCGATTACAGGTGACGGAGCCAACATTTTTGGTGACCATCCTATCGGGGCCTCGTCAAGGGGATAGAACTATCTATAATCAGGATGGGGATATATTATATGGTGACGCTATAGAAGGCTTTACACTAAATAGAGTCAAGCCGAATGCTTTATGTGTATTTGGTAGCACTGAATGTTTTGTTGAACCTGTTGAAAAGGATCCATCTGTACTTGTCCTTGGGGCAGGCCATGTAAGCCGTGCCATTACGGATTTATTATTATTTATCGGATGTCGTGCTACTGTTGTTGATGATCGACCTGAATATGTGGTGCCTGAATTCTTTGATGAGCGTGTAACAAGAAAATGTTTGCCTTTGGATGATTTTAGAGACAAGTTACCTCTTGATGAATATAATGGATTTATTATCGTTACGAGAGCCCATGAATTCGATAACACATGCCTTGAACAATTGAGAGATCAACTGCCTACTTATATGGGTGTTATGGGCAGTCAACAACGCATTCATTATGCATTAGAAAATTTGAAAGCCAAAGGTTGGACGCAAGAGGAACTCGATATGATCTATGCTCCTATTGGCCTAGATTTAGGTGCTCAAACACCAGAGGAAATTGCTTTATCTATCGTCAGTGAGTACCTTGCTGTTGTACGAGGTAAACAAGGTCAGTTTTTACGCAGAAAGAGAGTTGTAAGTCATGAATCGTGAGTTTGTAGAATATTTGAGTCAACGCACAGATGAAACACTAGCAGTGGCAACAATTCTTCATACGGCTGGTTCTACGCCTCGTAAAGCAGGTACCTCGATGGTTGTATTCCCTGATGGATCTATTTTTGGCACTATTGGCGGTGGCCGCGCAGAAAATGAAATACGCCTCAGTGCTATTGATTCCATGAAGAAGAAGGAGCAGCATCGACGTATCGAAGTAAAATTAAATGATGATGTAGCCGTAAAAGAAGGCATGGTCTGTGGCGGTTGCATGGATGTATGGATTAAAACGCAGAATGTATGACTTCGTTTTAAATTTACAGTGCTCATAAAATGCGATAAAATATAAGGTACAGCTAATGTAATGGCTGTACCTTATTATTTTGTATAAGGAGTTGCACATATGCATTTTGAAGCCCTCATACATACCTTTAGAATCCTTGATCTCATCGATATCTTGACGGTTGCTATCGGTATTTATTATATGTATAAACTCTTAAAGGATACACGCGCTGTAGCCTTGCTAAAAGGGTTATTATTTTTGGCTATTTTGAATGTTTTAAGCCATGTAATGAATCTGTATGTTATTAACTGGATTCTCCAACAAGGGATGACCGTTATCCTCTTTGCGTTACCTGTCGTGTTCCAACCGGAATTACGTCGAGCCCTAGAGCAACTTGGGCGTGGCCGTATTTTTAGTAAAGCACAGAATGTAAACGAAGAAGAAATGGACATGGCTATCAATGAAGTGATGGCTGCTGCACGCGTTATGTCTCGTGAACATACAGGGGCCCTCATCGTATTTGAACGCGAGGTAGGCTTAAACGACTTTATTGATACAGGCATTATCGTAGACGCCGTACTTAGTCGGGAATTGATTAAAAATATTTTCGTTCCTAGTACACCTCTTCATGATGGGGCTATGATTATCCGTAATGGCCGCATTCAGGCTGCAGGTTGTCTATTGCCGCTTACCGAGGACCGTACATTGAGTACCGAACTTGGTACACGCCATCGCGCGGCTATCGGTCTGTCTGAACAAACAGATGCAGTTGTCGTTGTTGTCAGCGAAGAAACGGGTGTCATTTCTTATACCTATGGCGGACATATTTATCGTCACTTACCAGAAGATCAAATTAAAGAGGCCCTTCGTACATTTATGGAAAGACCTCGTCAAAATATTACGAGCATGTGGAAATGGGGTGGCAAGAAATGATGATTCATTTGAAACGCAACTGGCCTGCAAAAATACTTTCATTATTGGCAGCCATCGTCATGTGGTTTTTTATTATGCGCGACCAAAATCCTGTGATGGAGGTTTCCTATACGGTGCCTGTACAGGTGCAAAATTTGGCAGCTAATTACATCATAGAGGATGCACCTCAATATGTACGCGTTACGCTTAGTGGGCCACGCGATACGATTATTAATTTGAAGTCTGAAAACCTTAAGGCCTATATAGATGCGTCAGGGGTTTCAACGGGTCAAAATAATGTGACTATCCATTTCAATCCACCATCGGGGATGAACATAGTTGAGATTAAACCTGATACGGTAACGATTAATGTTGATGAATATGCATCAAAGAAATTACCTGTTGAAATTGTGCCAATCGGACAAATTCCGGATAATGTGGCCATGAAATCGGTTACTGTGATTCCGAAGGAAGTCACCGTATCCGGTCGCAAACAACAAGTAATGGCTGCCACACGGGTTGTCATGAAGGTTAATGTGGCTGGTCAAACTAAAAACTTTAGTGCTGTTGCTGATTTGGAAGCTTGGGATAATGCGGGCAATGTGCTCGATGTAAATATTAGCCCAACACAAGGCCAAGCACAGTATGAATTAAATTTACTTAGAAAAGATAAAGCCGTACCTATTTCGGCAATAACCGTAGGTCAAGTAGCGGATGGTTATGAAGTCAAAGGTATTACGATTAAGCCTGTACAAGTAACAATTACAGGCCGTGAAGAAATGGTGGATTCTGTTTCGGATCTTAAGACGGAATCTATTGATATAAGTAATGCTACGGCACCTATTGATGGTACCTATAATATAGTAATTCCTGATGGCCTTACTAGTAAGATGACTACGGTTCATGTAACAGTGGATATACAAAGAAAAGCATAGATATGATAAGAATAATAAATCTTCGCGTAGCCGTTACCGTAAAGGCTACGATTGAGGAAATAGTAGAAAAGAAATACCCTCAACTAAAGGGATATATACAGAAAATTCATGTGGTGAGACGTGCCGTCGATGCTCGTAAGAAACCCAATATTGTATTTGTGTATACTCTTTTTGTAGAGGCGCAACATGAAGAAAAAATCATTAAGAAACTAGGTAAGCAAAAGGATGTTACCTTATTTACACCTGAGGATCCAGAACCGATTGCCATTGGTGATAGACCTCTAGCACATAGACCTGTTGTGATGGGCTTTGGTCCCGCAGGTATGATGGCGGCCTTTTACTTAGCCCGTGAAGGCTATTGCCCTATCGTGTTAGAACGGGGACAAGATGTAGATACTCGTGCGAAGGATGTAGAAACATTTTGGAAAACGGGAACCTTTAAACCGGAATCGAATGTTCAATTCGGTGAAGGTGGGGCCGGTACATTTTCTGATGGTAAATTGACTACGCGCGTCACACATCCGCGGTTGCATGAAATTTCAAAATACTTTGTAGAATTCGGGGCACCGGAAGAAATCCTATACAAGCATAAACCTCACGTAGGAACAGATAAATTACGTCATATGGTAAAAGCCATGCGTGAGCGCATTATCGAATGGGGCGGCGAAGTCCGCTTTGGAGCTAAGGTAACCGATGTATTTGTTGATCAGGACCATGTGGTCGGTATCGAGGTGAATGGTGCGGAACGTATTGATACGACTCTAGTTTTATCTGGTGTAGGTCATAGTGCACGAGATACGTATGAAATGTTATTTAAACGCGGTATCGATATGATAGCCAAACCATTTGCTATCGGTGTTCGCATTGAACATCCTCAAGATGTCATAGATCAATCTCAGTACGGTGTGGATCCAAAGAGCCTAGGACTAGGCGCTGCTGAGTATTCCTTGGTATATCATGATAAAGAATCGGGGCGTACGGCCTATAGCTTCTGTATGTGTCCTGGTGGGCAAGTGGTCGCATCTGCGTCCGAACCGGGCGGTGTTGTAACCAATGGTATGAGCTTGTATGCTCGTGATAGTGGCGTTGCAAATAGTGCTATCGTCGTAAACGTAGGCCCTGATGATTTTGGTACCCATCCTTTAGATGGCGTGGCATTTCAACGAGAATGGGAACGCAAGGCTTATAAATTGGGTGGTTCAAACTTTAATGCACCGGCTCAAACAGTAGGTTCTTTCTTAGGCCAGGCTAATGTGCCGTCTGTTGAAAGCAGTATACATAGCTATGAACCTCATATCGTAGATTGCGATTTGCACCAGTGTTTACCTGATTATGTATCGTCTGTTTTAGAACGGGCCTTACCGTATTGGGGACGCCGTATCAAAGGTTTTGATAATCCTGAAATCTGTATGACCGGCGTTGAAACGCGCACATCTTCTCCACTTCGTATGGGTCGTGATGAAAATCGCGTATCCACTACAGTCGGTGGCTTTTACCCGATGGGGGAAGGTGCAGGCTATGCGGGTGGCATCATGAGTGCCGCCTTGGATGGTGCAGAAACGGCGATTGCGTGCATGAGCATGTATGCAAAACCTAATGAATGATACTTTCACAAATAGATTTATACATTTACGTGCTATGGTGAAAGCTCAACCTGGATTTTATAAATTGTACAAACTCGTGTGATATAATACACACAACATAGATTGAAATACATTCGTTTGTAGACGGAGGAGAATATGGCTCGATTATTTGGTACTGATGGTGTACGTGGCGTTGTTAATGAATTTTTAACACCTGAATTGGCATACCATTTGGGGCGTGCAGCGGCAACACATTTTGGTAAAGAAAAAGAACATCCTACATTTTTAATTGGTAGAGATACGCGTATCTCTGGTTCCATGTTGGAATGCGCGTTGGCATCTGGCATCTGTTCTGTAGGCGGTAATGTAGTTATGGCGGGAGTCATTCCTACACCTGCTGTAGCATACCTTGTAAAGCAACAAGGTTTTGATGCGGGCGCTGTTATTTCTGCATCTCATAACCCATTCCCAGATAATGGTATTAAATTCTTTGATGGTAGTGGTTTTAAATTACCAGATGAAGTAGAAGATCAATTAGAAGTATATGTACGTCAAAGTGCAGATAACGAATTACCTCGTCCTACAGGTGCTGGCATTGGTCGTGTAGAGTATAATGCAAATCTTGCACATCACTATGCTCACTTTGTTCGTCATACAATCGATACATCCCTTGAAGGTTTAACGATTGTCTATGATGGTGCGAATGGTGCCGCTTCTAGCGTAGGTCCTGAAATTTTGTCTGGTCTTGGTGCAAAGGTGATCAATATCAATGTCGATCCAGATGGTTTGAACATCAATCATCATTGCGGTTCTACCCATATCGAAGGCTTGCAAGTAGCTGTTCAACAACACCATGCTGATTTAGGCATTGCCAATGATGGTGATGCAGATCGTTGCTTGTTAGTAGACGAAAAAGGTCAAGTCCTCGATGGCGACCAAATCATGCTATTATGCGCTCTTAAATTGAAAGAAGAAGGTAAGCTCAAAGGCGATACCGTAGTTGGTACCGTTATGAGTAATATTGGCTTCCACAAAGCAGCTGAAGAACTTGGTATGAAAACCGTTTCTACTGCTGTTGGTGACCGCTATGTATTGGAATATATGCGTGAACACGACCTTTCCATTGGCGGTGAACAATCTGGTCACGTCATTTTCCTCGATCATAACACAACTGGTGATGGCATGTTGACTGCTGTTCAAGTGGCGGCTCTTGTAAAAGAAAAAGGCCAACCACTTTCTGAATTGGCTGGCATCATGACAAAATACCCACAAGTTCTTATAAACGTACGCGTTGCTACAAAGACTGGTTGGGAAGAAAACGATATCATCAAAGCTGCTATCGTAACAGCTGAAGGTGAACTTGGTGACGAAGGTCGCGTACTGGTACGTGCATCTGGTACAGAACCACTCATCCGCGTAATGGCTGAAGGTCCAGACCAAGAAGCATTACAATCCTTATGTCAAGAAATTGCCGATATTATTGGAAGAGAACAAGGACTTGCGGAATAAAAGTAGGGTGTGAGGCGGCAGAGGAGCGTTTGTGAGCTTGCAAATGCTGAGTCACTGAATAGCTATATAATTTTGATAAAAAAGCACTACTTTGAATTGTAATTATTCAGAGTAGTGCTTTTGTCATTATTTATCAGCTACAACGAGTTTATATCCATTCAAGTGAATATTATCTCCTGTAGTATCTTCGTTCGTTAAGGATTTTACATAGCTATCACCAGTAAGTGTCCAGGTAGAGTCTTTGCTGAGTTTCAGTGTAATTTCTTTTGCTGTATTGTCAGTGTTTATAGCGCCAACTAAACTAGATCCATTTGTCATGTCTAGCGCAATGGTGCTAATTGCATCGGCTACAATATTGCCGTTTAAGGCTTGGTTGGAGGCGCGAAGTGTAAGGTGACCGCCATTTTCACCGGTTTTGCCCCAACGGGAGTCGGCCGCTGCTTTCACTAGTGTTGTAGTATTGGGAGTAGAGATAGCATTGCCAGTAAGGTCTACCTCTGCAGTGGTGTTGTTCACATAGATGAAAGCGCCTGTAGCATGGGTGGTGAGTGAGTTGTTTTCTGCTTTGAAACGGGCAATACCACTTTCAGCATCACCAGAAAAGCTTTGGTATAGCATAAAACCATTGTCTTTGTAGCCTGTTACATTAGAGTTGGTAAGTGTGATGGAATTTTTGCCTTCTACGACACCAATTTCACTGTTTTTAGCTTCGCCCGTAATATAGTCAGCTGTGATATTACCAGTAGAGTAGATAATAGGGCTACCTTCACCAGATGTTGTTAATTTGGCAGCCTCTGCTGTAATGGTACCTTCGCCACGGTCTGTAGCTAATGTAGCAGAGTGAGCACCTTCGGTTGTAATAGTAAGATTTCTGCCGTTTACAGTGCCTTTATAAGTGGCATCTAAACCGCGGGAGGAATCGCTCTTTGTGTGAATGTTAGTATTTTCTACATTGATGACAGAACCTTCACCAGTGGCAAATACTGCATTCGAGCCATTGGAATTGGATGTAATATTGCTGCCTTTGATGTTGATTTGACTCCCATCGGTACCGAGTATTACTGCGTTTTGACCACGGAAATTACTATTGTCATCGCTTGTCGTATTGCCTGTTTTATCGAATACGCTGTTTTCGATGGTTACGACTGCTTTATCTTTGCCGATGAACGCATTTTGATCTGATGTTGTATTAGATATCAATTCATGCGCAATGGCTTTATTTTCGGTTACTACCGTAGTACCTGTGAAAGTATTAGGATTAGCTTCAGCTTTTGGAACTGGCCCATTAGGTGCACTCATAGGTGGATTTCCAGCTGGTGGTGCACTTGGTATGTCTTCTGCAAAGGTTGGAAGGAATGCCAATGTAGAAAGGGCGGCACCTAATACGGCAGGAAGTACCCAACGGCGTAATTTTCTATATGAGTGTTTATGGTTTAGAGATGTTGTCTTTTTATGTGTTTTATTATTTTGTGTATTCATTGTAATCTCTCCTGTTAGACAATAAATATGTATCATATAAATTTTGATAAATATGATTGTATAAAATTTTTATAATAAGTAGTATAATAATGGTGTATGAGTGATCTATGAAATCGTTTGGTTTTATGTAGCCCTATGAAAATAAGCGTTATATCTTGTGTTTAATGCTTTCATAAGGCCTAGATTCTTTACATTCATTACATCGATTTAGTATAATATAATTTAGTATGATTACAATTGTACTAGTTCTGCCACATATGAGTGAAAGGAGTTCCAAATTCGTAAAGGCGAATAGCGCAAGTACCCGCGAAGGCAGTCGTTAGGGTAGACG
>ENA-OWMA01000045-OWMA01000045.1-human-metagenome-genome-assembly--contig:-NODE-45-length-17986-cov-5.902627_pt1 | contig 17986 bp, 19 predicted proteins | sample MGYA00245357_ERZ651120 | MGnify/ENA primary metagenome ERZ651120 (study PRJEB26857, sample SAMN00036273) | human metagenome | isolation source: G_DNA_Saliva | study: EMG produced TPA metagenomics assembly... | reverse complement strand
GAACCCTCGCGACCAGCTTGGAAGGCTGGGGCTCTACCATTGAGCTACACCCGCAAATAAAAAAATGGTCGGAGCAGCAGGATTCGAACCTGCGACCCCCTGGTCCCAAGCCAGGTGCGCTACCAAACTGCGCTATGCCCCGTCATTAATTACTTGCTAATTATAGCAAACCTGGTAGTTGATGTCAACCACTACTCTTGCTGAGTTTTTACTCTGTTGAGTATCGCTCTGCAACGAAAATTATTATATCATTGATACAAATTAGTGACAAGTACTTTTTTACAACTTCATTAATTTTTTAAATTTTATTAGTACATATAAAAACATGCACCCCTTTCGAGGTGCATGTCATATTGTTCTATAGTTATTTTATGGTTATGCCAATGCTTTTACAGCAAATAGATTAACCTTCGTAGCTACCGTCTTCTACTACTTTAGGATTCTTAGCGATACCTTGTTTTACAGCAACTTCAGCAACTGCTTTTGCAACAGCTGGAGCTACGCGAGGATCGAATACGGATGGCATTACGTTTTCTTCGTTCAATTCGCTATCAGGAATCAAGTTAGCCAATGCATCAGCTGCAGCTAATTTCATTTCATCAGTGATTTGAGCCGCACGTACGTCGATAGCACCGCGGAATACGCCAGGGAATACTGCTACGTTGTTGATTTGGTTAGGAGCATCGGAACGGCCAGTACCAGCGATGCGAATGCCAGCTGCTTTCATGTCAGCATATGTTGCTTCTGGGTTAGGGTTAGCCATTGCGAATACGATTGCGTCGTCAGCCAAGTTTTCCAAGATGTCTTTAGTGAAAGCACCTGCTGCAGATACACCAAGAAGAATATCAGCACCTTTAGCATTTTCAGCCAAGTTGCCATGTTTTTCTTCAAGTTTAAGCAAGTCGATCAATTCAGCTTGCAAGGAGTCAAGACGTTTGTAATCTTTGTGCAATACGCCAGAAGATACTAACAATGTAATATCACGAGCGCCTGCAAGGTATAACAAACGAGCAATGTTTGCACCAGCAGCACCAGCACCGTTTACAATGATTTTAGCAGTAGCTAAATCTTTTTTAACTAAACGAAGAGCGCCTTTTACACCAGCCAAACATGCGATTGCAGTACCGTGTTGGTCATCATGGAATACAGGGATTTCCAATTCTTCTTTCAAACGGTTTTCGATTTCATAGCATTTAGGAGAAGAAATATCTTCCAAGTTAATGCCAGCAAAGTTTTTTTGCAATAATTTTACAGTGTTGATCAATGTATCAGCATCTTTTGTATCTACAACCAATGGAATGCAGTCTACATCGCCGAATTTTTTGAATAATAAAGATTTACCTTCCATTACAGGCAATGCTGCTGCAGCACCGATATCGCCAAGACCAAGTACACGAGTACCGTCGGATACAACGGCAACCATGTTGGAACGGCAAGTTAATTCAAAGGATTCTGCTTCATTATCTTTAATACGCAAGCATGGTTCTGCTACACCTGGTGTGTAAGCTACAGATAAATCATGAGCGTCTTTTAATTCATATTTTGTTCCTACAGTAAGGAAACCTTTTAATTCACGTTTCTTTTGTACAGCTAATTCACGTACGTCCATAATAATTCTCCTTTGTGGATAAACTCGGACTCTTTTGAGTCGGTAATTAATACCTTTACCTAATTGTATTATACAAAATGATATATAACAATTCAAGTTTTTTCGATATAGTTTTCCGAATATTTTAGAATTAAATTCAATTAATCTAATTTAGTAATAAAAATGATAATTAAACAAAAAGTAGATAAGCCATATACGACTTATCTACTTTGGTACTATATACGTATTATCCGATAGGACACATAGCATACAGAATATATATTTTAGTTATGCTTTTACAGATGGCAAATTACGACCATAGAAAATTTCCATCATTTCTTGTTTTAACTGATGTTTAATTTGTTTGATTTCTCGTTCACTCAATTCAGATTCAGTAATACCAAAGAGATAGTTATCTAAATCAAATTCTTTTAACATCATTTTTGTGTGGAAAATATTTTCTTGATATACGTTTACATCAATCATGTTGTACATATTGCGAGTTTTTGCGTTGATGTAGTTTTGGATAGAGTTGATACGATGATCGATATAGATTTTCTTACCAGATACATCACGTGTAAAGCCACGTACATGGTAGTCCATTGTAAGGATATCGGAATCAAAGCTTTGAATCAAATAGTTAAGTGCTTTAAGGGGAGAAATCTGACCGCATGTAGATACTTCAATGTCGGCACGGAACGTACTAACCCCTTTGTGCGGATGGCTTTCAGGATAAGTATGTACAGTAAGGTGAGATTTATCAAGATGCATGACTACATCTTCCTTTTCAATTTCCTCTTCAGAAATCAAAATCGTAACAGACGCACCTTGAGGGTCGTAGTCTTGTTTCGCTACGTTAAGGATGTTAGCACCGATAATGCGGCTTACTTCCGTTAAAATAGCTGTTAAACGATCTGCATTGTATACTTCATCAATGTACTGAATGTATTGCTTTTTCTCTTCTTCCGTACGAGTATAACAAATATCATAAATATTAAAACTCAATGTCTTTGTGAGATTATTAAAACCATATAATTTCATTTTAGGCTTTGCTTTAACTGGTGTATCCATGATATGTCATAACCCTTTCCATGCATAGACTTACTATTTTTTGAAAGCTTAACCCGTCGAGGCTCAAAGCTTTTACCATATAACTAAACAATATCTTGTTTATACACAAACTCTACACTAAACTGTCCATTATCGTAGGTAACGATAGCAAATGTACCGCCTGAGCGGTCACGAGCCAACGATATACTGCCGGGATTCACAAATACCGCATCACGAACACGAACCTCACCATGATGATGACTATGACCGGACACGATGAGTCGCGCCCCCATATCAGTGCCTAACTCAATCAGTTTTTGTATTCGATTATAATATGATACCTCATGACCATGAGTCATGTAAATATAGGTATCCTCTAGAGGAATCAACTGTTCTCGCGGTTCAAGAGGCTGTACACGGTCATTATTACCGCGCACTGCATACACAGGAATATCAGTATGTTCCTGCATATAGCGTGCATCATCACCATAATCACCAGCATGAAGCCACATATCAATTTCTTGGTCTGCTGTAGCCTCCAAGACAAGATCTATATCATCTAGATACCCATGGGTATCACTTAAAATACCAATTCGTTTCATTTTATAAGTTCTCTAATACTATTATATTACATATTTATATGAACTATACCATATAGTTCGAAAATATTAAAGCTTGTTAATTAATTTGCGTAAAGCACGGCCACGATGGCTGATGGTTTCCTTTTCTTCAATGCTAAGTTCTGCCATTGTCTTTTCAAATTCAGGTACATAGAAGTATGGATCATAGCCAAAACCATTGTCCCCTTTTGGCTCATCTTGAACAAGTCCATCACAATAGCCTTCAGCTGTCACTTCACGGCCATCAGGATATACGAGAGCTAAGGCACATACATAATGACCTGTGCGGTCGCTTTTACCTTGCAGTTCGCGAATTAATTTTTCATTATTAGCTTGATCATCACCATGATGACCTGCATAACGCGCAGAATATACACCTGGTGCCCCATTAAGAGCATCTACGGTGATGCCAGAATCATCGGCAAGACATGGACGATTTGTTGCCTTTGCATAATAGTGAGCTTTTAAAAGAGCATTTTCCATAAAGGTTGTACCCGTTTCCTCAGGTTCCTCAATGGTAACAACCTCTTTTACCGGTATACAATCGATAGATAAATGAGAGAAAGCCTCAGAAAATTCACGAATTTTCCCTTTATTGCCTGTAGCTAATACGATTTGTTCCACCTTACACCTCCGGAGCTGTAGGATATACCTTACCTACTTTATCTGCTGTTGTGCCAAGTGCTTCACGTTGTTTTGCCATGAGCTCATCTGTAGCAGCCTCTGCTAAATCAAGTAATGCATTGAGCTCATCACGGTTAAAGGTACCATGTTCACCAGTACCTTGTACCTCAACCATATCACCAGAGCCTGTGCGTACCACGTTCATATCAACGATAGCTGCACTATCCTCTTCGTAGCAAAGGTCCGTAATAGGCCCTTCTGGACCAATACCTACGGAAATAGCTGCGCAGAAGTCAGTAATCGGGAATTTGCCTGCGCCACCAAAGGTGAAGTCCACCGCATCAACGAGGGCTACAAAGGCACCTGTAATAGATGCTGTACGCGTACCGCCATCGGCTTGAATTACATCACAGTCGATCGTAATAGAACGTTCACCTAATGCTTCAAGGTCTACAACGGCGCGCAAAGCACGACCGATAAGGCGTTGAATTTCTACAGTACGACCCGTTTGTTTACCCTTTGCAGCTTCACGGCTTACGCGAGTTTGCGTAGAACGTGGCAACAAGGAGTATTCTGCTGTTACCCAACCTCGGCCGGATCCTTTTAGCCAGCGTGGCACAGAATCCTCCACAGTAGCTGTACAGATAACCTTAGTCTTGCCGCACTCAATGAGTACAGAACCTTCTGCATACTCTGTAAAATTCCGTGTTATTTTAATAGGTCGTAATTGACCTGCTGTTCTATTATCGCTGCGCATAGGAACCTCACCATTCTAAATCTAAACATTAGAACGCCCCTTACACAAAGGGGCGTTATCTTTTCTTATTATATCACAATTTAACTATTTTTTTATCACTACGAACCAGATTATAGTTACCAATTCTAACACAGTATGGTTCATTACCAAAAGTCACAACTTTGAGAATCTACCACTATACCTCGTATTGTCCATCGCCAAGTGGATCTACCACAACATAACGGCTTGCACCGGCTTCTGCTTTAGCCCGTTTGGCCTCTGTAATGGCATCTTGACGAGTTCCCTCATCAGCTTGCCAAGGAATGAACATGGCATAAACACTTTGTGGCCCATAGGGTCCATATTGACCATGTGAAAGTACGCTATGCCATCCAACTTTATTTTCGTACATGCGCACCTTTTCAAGGCGTTCCTCTTGTACACCTGTTTCATCATAGTACACATTGTAGCGGTTCGACCATATATCGCCTACACCGGTGCGTTCCTCTTCGGCCATCTTATGACGGTTAGCCCATTGTACCTTCCACTTAGCGATAAGATCATCAATATAAGCGGTTACATTTTGACTTTGCTTATATTTAACAGGATCAAAGGCAGGTTCGATGACCTTGCTGTAATCAAGGCCTGCCATGGATAAAATAATACCAGTATTTACATATGGCAATGCTTCTTGTACGGAGTAACCACCTTCTAAGACAGCTATATCTGCTTGCAATAAATCTACAAGCTCAGCATAGCCCTTTGCGGTTACTTGCATATTAGCCAATGGATCGCTAAAGTGATTATCTTGCCCTGCAGAATTAATAACTATGTCTGGATTGAATTCTTCTAGGATTGGCAATACTAACTCACGCATAACCTTCATCAAGCCTTCGTCACCAGTCCCAGGTGGCAATGGAATATCTATATTTCCACCGATAGCCTGTGGACCACCGAATTCATCCATAAAGCCTGTGCCAGGATATAAGGTCCGTCCATCTTGGTGGAAACTAATGTATAGCGTATCTGGATCATGATAGAACACATCTTGAGAGCCATCTCCATGATGTACATCTGTATCTACCACAGCCACTCTCTTAATACCATAGGTTTGGCGCATGTGCTGTATCATGACGGCTTCAATGTTAATGGTACAGAATCCACGGATACCATGAACCATAGCCATCGCATGATGCCCTGGTGGTCTGACGAGGGCAAAGGCTCGATCAACTTCACCTCGTAACACCGCATCAGCTGCTGCAATGGCACCACCAGCCGATACGCGATGCGCATCGGTCACCCACGATTGTAAATCAGGGGCCCCAACGTGAACACGTTCTATTACATCCCAGTCGGCTACGATAGGATTGTATTCTCGAATATTGGGTACATCTAGTAACCCCTCTTCTACGATTTGATCCCGCGTATAGAGCAATCGTTCTTGCCGTTCTGGATGGGTAGCAGAAATTTTCCAATCAAAGGCAGGGAAAAATACGAGACCTAATGAAGGATGTTCTATTGTGCTTGCCGACACGATTCCATTTCGCACACGGTAACTGTCCTTATGATTCCACATAGCCGCTCACCCCCGCTTTCAGTTGTACTTTCACAGTAATAATGCGTTCCATAGATTGCCATCCATCGACAACAGGAAAATCTTCAACGCTTATCGTTTCTACATCAGGTATTACGCCTGCTGCTACAAGGCCTTGTTCTTGAGCAGCTTCACATAATAATCGATACGCCACCTCTTCCACAGCGTTAGCAGAACGCAAAGAACTACTTTTATCTTGAATACCTAGCTCTGGCACTACCATAGTACGCCGTTTTGTATCGACGTGAACCGTTATCGCCATCGTATGATTAGCCACACCAGCACCTATGGCATTAGCCACGGCCGCATCAGGCGGAATATGAACAGGCAATCCTAGTTGGTCCCCAATAATAGGGCCCAAACTAGCCGCCGTGCCACCGACGATAACAAGCTGGGCCGGCACAAATGGATCAGGATGCACAATATCGGCCACTACATAGATAGGTCGTTTATTTTCCTTCGCCACGACCGTATCAATCCCTTGCTTTACAACACGGATGGCTTCATCTACGATGCGTTGAGCCATAATGTTAGCATCGATAGTCGTATCAATTTGTGCTATCGCTTCATATGCCTGTTGTTCATCGCCATAGTGCGCGTTACCAAGCACGATGAGGGCATCCCCTAATGTAGGGATAGTGCCGCCCAATGCAACAGATGGGCCAATCCGTTCAGGGCCAACCATGAGTTTCCCATCTTCATAGCGCACCGCCGATTCACCGCCAATGCCCACCGAGGTAACCGCAAAGGAACGTACAGCACTTGGATATTCACGAATGGATACGCCCTCCTTTGTCATCAGTGGTTTGCCCTGTTTCCACAAGGAAATATCCGTTGTAGTCCCACCAATATCAAGGGCCACCGTATGGGCATCTTTAGTGCTGCGCAATGCTTCCAAGCCAAGTACCGTTGCAGCTGGTCCGGTAAATACAGTTTCTACAGGAATGGATTCCACCGTATCTATCGGTAGCGAACCACCGTCAGCTTTCAAAATATATACAGGTGCCGTAATGTGAAAGGTATCTAATGCGTGGTAAACAGCGTTCTTAAATTCCTTAAATACAGAGGCCACGGCGCTATTAAAATAGGCACTGATGGTGCGACGTGGAAAATTAAGATTGCCACTTAACGCACTGCCTGTAGAAATCGTATGATATGTGTCAGCTAGAGCCTGAGCAACATCGATTTCTTCCTTTGGATTGCGAACGCCAAATTTTGCGGATACAGCAGCCAAATCGGTACCACTCTTAGCTTGCACCATGTTCGCTAGTTGATGAGTCCCCTCTACATCTGTACGTTCCACCACGATGCCACGATGGTCCGTATACCCTTTAAGATACACAGGTCTTACAGGGAATATATCATCTACATTGCGCCCTGGCCCCGCTACTACATAGAGATCTACAGGCTGTTCTTTATGCTCTACAATTGTATTTGTCACTACCGTAGTGGATAGCGTTACCTGTTCTATTTGTGCAGGGTCCGCACCACGCATCACCGCACCTAAGGCATCTGTTATGCCATTCATGAGATTCTCCTTCGTGGTTCGCCGCTTCGCCGATGAAACGATGGTACCCCCATCTATAATAACGGCATCCGTAAAGGTACCGCCTACATCTATGCCTAATAACATATGTCCTCCTTTAAACAGAAAAGAGACCGCCGGAGCAGTCTCTTTTGTTAATCTCTAGACTTACCAGTTCTGCACCGGAAACATCGAGAATCTTTTATTTTGCTCCCGAAACGGAAGCGTAGTTTTTAATAATAACGATTGGTGTCATTTGGCTATCATTACCAAATGGATTATCAATCAACAATTTAGCGATTTTCTTCGCATCAATACCGCGACTTGTACCGAGAATTGCAGAGCGTTTCAAGTCGTTTACGTCTGCTACAACAGCGCCATAGCAACCTGTGCGTTGAACGATTTTTTCAGCCACCTTATCTGGATCTTTTGGACCAAATACGATGTGTTTATCGAATGGAGGCATTGTACCTGTTACGTCATCGGTTAAGGATGCAGCACGGGCGATAGCGTAAAACACGCCTGGTTTGCGGAAAATTTTAGCAATAGCGCCTAAGAAGAAAGCACCTAATACCTTCCATTTACCATCTAAGTTCATAGCAGATTGCATACCATAAATAGAAGCCATGGAACCATCTGGATGGATAAAGCGGTTAATCATACGCGCTTGCCAACATACATTGAGTTCTTCAGGACGTGTAAAGCGACCTTGTGTAATAGCCACAACGGATTCTGCTACGCATACGATGTCTTCTGGTCCAATATTGTGACCACCAAATTCAACGATAGCATCCACGATGTCATCATTATCTGTAAGAATACGTGTAGGAACACATACTAATTCTAATTCTGCCATTGTTATGCCTCCTTAGTGAACCAATGCTGCTTGTACTTCTTCTGCAGTCATACGAATACGTTGTTTATCGATATGGTAATCGGTACGACCTACGATTTGGTAATAAATGTCGATGTCCATATAAGGGAATCCCTTAATATCTTCACGAATATTACCATTTCTACCAGTTAAGGTAACGTAAACGCGGATTGTACCACCCTTGCGAGGCTTGATGATGATAGCTTCAAAGTAACCATCATGGCGTGGACGATCGATATCCATAGCCCAAGCGTCTACTTTCACACCATCAAAATGTTCTTCTGGAAGCAAAGGACGTGGGAATAAATCCATGATTGTACCAAGTTGACGGCCTTTGTTTACAAATGGCACATCGCAGAACAATGTCATGGAGCTCATATTCATATCTGCCAATTGAAAGCTTGTTTTCCGCTTTGGCAACAAAATAACGCGTTCGTTACCTTGTTTTAATACGAATAGACGGAATAATAAGTACAAAATAGCTACAATAACTGCAATGGCAACTATCACATTTATTATGTCATAAAACCACATGTGAATTCTCCTTTATAGTGTAATCAATTCCACCGAAAAATCATCAGTATCTAAGAATTGGGCGCCTAAATCAGCCCCTAGGGCAATATCCTTTGTGAAATACAAGGTGCTACGGCCCTTCTCGGTAGATGGATTATGTAAATGATTGCTGTCCATCGTACGTCGTACTAGATCACTAGTCTCATAAGCAGGGTCGATATATCGGATGCGGTCACCTGATAACTCCTGCAGCACAGGGCTAACAAATGGGAAATGAGTACATCCCAATACGACAACATCGATATCCCGTTCTAGCATAGGTGCTAAGTACTCCTTAGCGGTTTTACGAACAGCGTCATCATGCAAATGACCTTGTTCAATTAAGCCGGCTAGTTCTGGGCATGGTTGTTCCCATACAAAAACCTCATGGTCGATGTCCATAGCCACATATTTATGAATATGACTATTAACGGTCGCCACCGTCGCCATGATACCGATGGTATTACTATTGCTTTCACGAATAGCGGTCTTAACACCTTGCGATACACCGATAACCGGCACATTGACGCGACTGCGCACCTCATCGAGGGCCACTACGGTGAAAGTATTGCAAGCGATAACCATCAATTTTACAGGTACTTGATGTAATGTTTCTGCAATACGGCAAGCGATTTCTGTAATCTCCTCGGTTGGGCGATTGCCAACGGGATTATTAGCATTATCCCCTATATAGATGAAGTTTTCATTGGGAAATTGTTCCTGTAGAACTTTCAAAACGGATAGACCACCTACACCTGAGTCAAAGACGCCGATAGGCAGTCGTTGTGTATCTATATTAGTCATGAGGCATCTCCTCAACAGCATTTAGAATAGGTTGATAAAAGCGATCCTCTAATCGTACGATTTTCCCAGACGATTTAGACATAAAGGCATTCTTAGTCTCACCCGTCGCCAATAGAGCACCATCGCTAGCGCGGCGCATGCGGTATTTAAATACCATCTGAGCACGGGTCATTTTGACTAAATAGGTTTCTATATTAATCGTGTCATCGAATCGAGCAGGTTCCTTATAGTTACACGATACATTCATAATTGGAAATACTATATCCTCGTCCATCATATCCCACAAGGTGACACCGATGTGACGAAGGAATTCAATACGCGCCATTTCAAACCACCGAAAATGATTGCTATGGTGAGCAATTCCCATCATATCGGTTTCATAAAAACGGACGTTAATTGTCGCTGTATACATTTATTCATCCTTCTTATTACAATACAAATTTAATTGTATATCTATTAACAAAGGGTGTCAAATAAACAAAGGCAGTCCAACCAATAACAATGATTAAACTGCCTTTTTATGTACTTGTTAGTTGCCAAAAGGGAATAGCTTTTTCGCTTGTTCTTCGTGGGATGTTTTGATATAGCGGTTGGCGATTTTGAAAGCAATGCCGAGAACTGCTACATCATCTACCCAGCCAAGGCCCGCAATCGTATCAGGAATGATATCGATTGGTAGGACGAGATACCCTAAGGCGCCGGCTAAAATAGCCTTTACATATTTTGGTGTATCTTGATCGCGCAAGCAAAAGAATAACACCACTGCTTTTTGTACAAAGGCAAGTTTTTTACCATAGCGAGTGGCAAACGCCAAGAATCGAGACTCACTAAAATACTTGCCATATTTGATAATCTTTAATGGATTCATACCAATCCTTCTAACTATTTACGAAAACCGTTAATTGTGGATTTTGTCGTTTCTTTTACTGTTTCAACAGCTTGGAATGCAGTATCTTTTGCATTTTCCACAGCTTTAGTCGCTGTAGTTTTTGCGTTTTCCACAGCCACTTGAGTAGTTGCTTTCGCTACTTCTACGCCACCTTTAGCCAATTCTTTTGCAGTATCCAATGTTTCTTTTGCTACATCGATTTTTTCTTTTGCCGCATCAGTTACTTTTGCTACTGCTTCTGCTGCATTATCATGCAATTGGTATTTCGTTTCCGTATTCCATTTTTCAATAGCAGGTGCTACTTTTTCAGAATATACTTGTTCTAATTGTTCTTTTGCAAGACCTGTTTCATTGGCAATACCAGCCCATACATCGCGTTGGCCTTGAGTGAACGGAATGCTTGCTGCTGCATCGCGAGCGATTTCGCCAGCAATGGCTTTACCATTTTCATAAAACTCAGCGATCATAGGTTTGTAGCGTTCGATGTCGGATGGCATACCATCTTCGATCCAAATATGAGCTACCTTACCAATAGCATAGGTCAAACCAACAGCTACCGGTACGCGTACTGCTTTAAAAGGTACGAGTAAGGAAATAGCAGCTGTAGCAATAGCAGTGCTCAAGCCACCTACTAAACCTACAACAGCACCTGTTTGTAATTCAACATCATATAAATGCGCAATGCGAGTTACCATGTATGTTGCATTTGTGCATAGTGCAACATTGCTGAATTTTGGAGACAAAGCCAATACGGCAGCACGGCCTGCACCCCAGAAAATAAATTGTTCAACTTGATAATTTAAATCTTGACCACCATCGCTAAGCGGTTCAATTCTAACGCCATTATATTCTGCCATAATCGTTCTCCTTTTTCTCCGGATTCCACTTGTGAATGTATGTATCGTTCATTAGTATTATTATACCATTCTCAATGTAGAATTGAAATGAATAATATATATTTTACCCTGTATAAACTGTCTTATTATGACTATTAGTAATAGATAACACTCTATTCACTACCAACTCGTAAGACCTCCATCAATCGTCCACGCAGCACCTGTTACAAAGGATGCTTTTGAACTAATTAAAAAAGCGATAACTTCTCCAATTTCATGAGGTTTTGCAATACGCCCTAATGGATAATGTTGGCCCATCTCCTCTTTTGCTTGTTCCGCATCTTGATGGGATTGGGCAATTTGCTTATCTACAAGCGATGTATCTACGTCGCCAGGACATACACAATTTACACGTACTTCATGAGGTGCCATCTCAAGGGACAGTGATTTTGTAAAGCTTACGATAGCACCTTTTGACGCACCATATACTGAGCAGGCTACATTGCCCTGTAGACCTGCATCACTAGATACGGTAACAATACTGCCCTTTACTTGACGTAAATAAGGCAATGCCGCTTGGCACAAGAATACAGTTCCTTTTACATTTGTTCCAAACATTTCATCAAAGGCCGATTCAGATACATCGGCTAGTAGCTCTTCTTCATAATATCCAGCCGCCGTTACAAGAGCCGAAATACTACCAAAGAAATCTACCGTTTCTTTTACGATGCGCTGACAATCGCTAACACTAGATACGTCGCCTTTCACATAGCGCACCTTCGAAGAATATCGGCGCAATTTCATCTTTGCCCTTTGTCCCGCTTGTTCATCGCGGCCATTGATAACGACGCACCAACCTTCTTGCAATAATAGCTTAGCTGTGGCAAATCCAATCCCCGATGTACCACCGCTGATCAATGCCACTTGAACATCATTTTTATGAGGCATACTCACACCTCCTACAAGGTAGAAATATAATCAAACACTAATTTTAACAACATCACTGTCGTAACAGACAGGAATACAACACGCACCAAGGACGATCCTTTCGCAATGGCTAAATGAGATCCTAAATAGGCGCCCACAACTTGTCCCACCGCAGCGGCAAGACCATACATAATATTGACGTGTCCTAAATATAGAAACACAAGTAAAGATGCTAAATTACTGGTGAAATTTAAAATTTTAGCATTCGCCGAAGCATGGAGAAAATCAAATCCGGTAAAGATAAATCCCATAATGAGAAATGTACCCGTACCAGGGCCTATAAAGCCATCATAAATACCGATGCCAAGGGCAAAGGCCATACAAATATAAAGTGCTCGCCCCATTACTTGAGAGGTGCGATTTACTTCGCCCCAGTTCTTTTTAAAGACTACAAATAATGTAACGGCCACGAGTAATACGATGATAATCGGTTTAACATATAGCGGCGGTAATGATACAACCGCCAAAGTACCCAGCATAGAACCTATAAAGGTAAAAGGCAATAGTTTACGAACCAGCCTAAAATCAACCATATGGTTTCGTAAAAATGTAATTGATGCACTACCGGCCCCAAAGATACTAGACAATTTATTACTACCTAGAGCCACGCTAGGAGGCAAATTAGTTAGCAACATGGCCGGCACAGATATCAATCCACCGCCACCCACTATGGAATCCACAAAGCCCGCAAAGGCCCCTGCTACAGCAAGCAATATAAGTATCATTACCTCATAGGGTAATCCGGTTATTGCAATTAGCCATTCCATATACGACCTCCCATATCTCACATACATATACTATCATTTTACCATTCGTATAAGTAAAAACAATAGTCCTATATACAAAATAACGGTGACCAGGGTCACCGTTATGTATTATATCCTACTATGAATATGTTACGACTATTTTGTGTCTGCCAATCGATCTAATACCACTGTATAACCATCAGCACCATATACAAGGCATCGTTTCACACGACTAATCGTCGCTGTACTAGCACCGGTTTCTTCTACAATCGTTTCATAGCTATCACCAGCGCGTAACATTTTAGCCACTTGAAGTCGTTGCGATAATGCTTTCAGTTCATTAACAGTACAAATATCCTCAAAGAATGCATAACATTCTTCTACAGTTTGAAGTTGTAAAATGCCTTCAAAGAGCTCGTCATGTTGAGCACTTCTCAATTTTTCATTGACGCTCATAACGCCTCCTATTTCTTATTCATCGCTTTGGATAAACCGTCACCAATCATTTGGATAACTTGAACCATAATGATAAGAATGATGATGGTAGCGAGCATGATATCCCCTTGGAAACGTTGGTATCCGTAGCGGATAGCAATATCACCAAGGCCGCCGCCACCAATAGCACCTGCCATTGCAGAGTAACCAATCAAGTTAACGATAAGCACCGTAACATTATCGATAATAGTTGGCAATGCTTCTGGTAACAATACCTTGCGGATAATTTGGAATGGGCTTGCCCCCATCGATTGAGCAGCTTCGATAACACCGAATTGAATATCCTTAATGGATGTTTCTACAAGACGTGCTAAAAACGGAATCGCCGCCAATGTCAACGGTACACAAGCAGCCGTCGTACCAATGGACGTACCAACAACCATACGTGTAAACGGAATGATGGCAACCATTAAGATGATAAACGGAATGGAGCGAGTCGCATTAACGATAGCCCCTAGAATCTTATTAAGCGCTGCATTTTCTAAAATATGTCCCTTAGAGGTAACCACCAATACAACGCCGAGAGGAATACCAATAATCATGGCCATAATCGTAGAGATAACGGTCATTTGCAATGTATCCAAGGTACCGGTTATCAACAATTTAATTACTTGCTCTGACATAACCGATCACCTCGCTTTCAATTGGTAATGTTCTGATATAGTCTAGCCCTTCTTGCGCCTTCATAGGATCACCATTCAAAATGATGATGAGACGGCCTACACTAGTGTTTTGAATGTAGTCGATGCCACCAAATAAGATGCTTACATCGAGGTCAAAACGACGTACTAAACCTGCTACAACAGGTTCATCTGTGGCTTGGCCAGTAAACTTCAATTTTACCAATGGTGCCGTACCAGCAATCCAGTCATCATGAAGTTCAATATGTTCAAGCGCTTCTTTTGGTAGGTTATCGCTTACTACTGAGCCAACGAAATCTTTTGTAGTCGGTTTCTTCGGATTTGTAAATACTTCGAGCGTGCTACCTTCTTCTAAGATAACACCGCCTTCGATAACGGCTACGCGGTCGCATATTTCACGGATAACCTTCATCTCATGAGTGATGAGCACAATGGTAAGCCCCATCCGTTCATTGATATCCTTCAATAATTCCAAGATGGATTCTGTTGTTTGCGGATCCAACGCAGATGTAGCTTCGTCGCACAATAATACCTTTGGATTAGATGCCAACGCACGAGCAATGCCAACGCGTTGCTTTTGACCACCGGATAGCTGGGATGGATAGTTATTCACGCGGTCCGATAAACCTACGATATCGAGAATCGGAGTGATGCGTTCTTTGATTTCAGCCTTGCTAAGCCCTTGCAATTCCAATGGGAATGCTACATTGTCATAGACCGTGCGCGATGATAAAAGATTAAAATGTTGGAAAATCATGCCAATGTGTTTACGCGCTTTACGCAGTTCACTAGCACTCAATTTCGTTAAATCTGTGCCGTCTACGATAACGGAGCCCGATGTAGGGGCTTCCAGCATATTGATGCAACGAATCAGTGTAGATTTACCGGCCCCTGATTGACCGATAATGCCGTAGATTTGCCCCTTTTCAATGGTGAGGCTAATATCCTTCAGCGCTTCTACACGATTAGCACCTTCGTAGACCTTGCTAATGTGTTCTAATGTAATCAAAATATGTCCTTTCTTTGTGAAAGCTCCCCTTACCAGCCACTATAGCTACCATATTGATACCTATAGTATGCTAATTAAGCCAAGCCTTCTTCCATTAATTTTTCTAGACCATGACGTAATTTCATAGTCACTGCACCTGGTTTACCATCAGATACAGGATTTCTGTCGAGTTTTATAATCGGAATCACACCACCGGTTGTATTGGTAAAGAATAGTTCATCCGCATCATCAACGAAGGCTCGGTCAAACTCTTTTTCGATAACAGTGATGCCCAATGAAGGTGCCACACGAGTGATAACCATTTGACGCGTAATGCCCTTCAAAATATGATTATCCGCTGGATGTGTATAAATAATTCCATCTTTTACGGCAAATACATTAGATGTAGCCCCTTCGGTACAAATGCCATCGCGGAATAACATCGCTGTATAAGCAAATTTCTTTTCCGCCTTTGTTTGCGCCAAAATGTTAGGAATCAAATTCGTTGTTTTAATGTCTACATGACCCCAACGTTCATCAGGCAATGCGATAGCTTTCACACCGGATTCCAACTTGTTCACTGCATCCATATCGAGATTATGAATGGACATGAGCATTTGTGGTTCAAGTTTAGAGCGATCGTACGCATGATGGCGTGGCGCTACACCACGGGAGATTTGTAAGTAAATATAACCTTCTTTGATTTCACTTTGTTCAATCAAAATTTCGTGAAGTTCAGTCAAATCATCTGGTGTCATTTTTACGGGAATGTCCATTTCACGCATGGACCGATATAGACGGTCTTGGTGATAGGACAATGCAAAACAACGACCTTTTGTAACACGTACAACTTCATATACAGAATCGCCGAATAAGTAACCACGGTCATCAATGCTGATTACCTTTGCACCTGGTTCGACGAATTCACCGTTAAAATATGTTAATTCTTTCATAAGAGCACCTCATTTTCCCTTGTTGTAACTCTAATCAGTATGATTGTATTATAGCACAATCACAGATTAATTTTCACACTTTACATTGTGAAAGTTTTCAAATTAGTCATGAAAAAATCCGCCCTCTACCGATAACTATAAGTTATGGTAGGAGCGGATTCTATTGTAATTAGTTATATACCAATCTTACAGGGCTTGTATAAGCCTATTAGTTGCCAAGAATATATTTTCGAATTGGCTTTGGTATTTGTTGTAAACCTACTGTCGTCAAGTAGGATAATCCTACGGCCATCACATACAACAGCACTACGTGAGGCACTGTAAATAGAAGATTATACTTGGCCATGATACCGGTCATGATCAATAACCAGAACGGATGTGCCAAATAGATGCCGTATGAAGTATCCCCAATTTGTGACCAGAACGCCTCCATCGTATTGTTGAGGGGCATCACTTGGAATAGGAATAAGCTAAACAATGTGCCTAATGCCGTATAGAATACACCCATTGGACTCAACTGATGTACCGTGTAAATCGCTTCGAGCACCGTATAATGCCATACATCCATGACATAGTAGTAGGCGCCCAACATGGATAGAATCGATAAAATGGCACATGTGGCCAATAGATATCGGTAACGCCACATATAATCCTTCACCTGTTCATATCGCTCAGCTACAACAGCACCAAAAAGGAATATCCATACATAATGAATCACCCAATAATTAAGGCGCATATCGAAGAGATATTTTATGGCTGGAGAATCGCTAAACTGTTGTGTCACCCAGGCTCCCAATCGATAAGATGATATAAAGTCAACACCTAATTGGATGACAAATAAGATGACAAGCCACGGAATGGGGGCTTTCAAAATCCACCGTACCATCACACGCCATAGTGGCATGAGCACATAGAACCATACCAGTATAACCATAAAATATAAATGGTACATACTGTTACCAAACAAGAGGTTCACAAGCAATGGTCCGGGATGGAGATTTCCAAAATTGTGCGCCGTTATGCCTGTATAGATAAGGTAGAATAGAGACCACACAATGTAAGGATAGAGCACCACTTGAAAGCGTCGTTTCATAAAATCCTTGTAGCTAAATGGATCGTTTACCGATGTATGGTAGAACAAACCAAAGGCTGACAGGAAGAAAAATGCAGGCACTGCAAAACGCGATAAGATTTCCAACACGCTAATGAGTTGTAAATTAACGAACGGATTTTGTAATGCATAGGAGCCGACATGAATGCCGATAACGCCGAGCATACAGAGACCACGCATATAGGTTATTTCAGGCAAAAACGATCGTTTCATAGGCGATTATTGTTGCGGCACAGCGGCCGGTGTTGGAACGATGCGCGGTGAAGTCGATGCTTGATGTACTACCGTTGTCGAAGTTGCAGCTGGTGCAGCTTGAGTTGTTGTAGTTGGCACAGCTGGAGCCGCTTGTGATTGGCCATTGGCTTGTGCAGCC
>ENA-OWMA01000044-OWMA01000044.1-human-metagenome-genome-assembly--contig:-NODE-44-length-18066-cov-15.938926_pt1 | contig 18066 bp, 33 predicted proteins | sample MGYA00245357_ERZ651120 | MGnify/ENA primary metagenome ERZ651120 (study PRJEB26857, sample SAMN00036273) | human metagenome | isolation source: G_DNA_Saliva | study: EMG produced TPA metagenomics assembly... | reverse complement strand
ACGTGTTTGATGTAGAATATCACGATGTACCTGCACAATACGCTACAGAAGATGGTATACCAATGCGTAAATGGGATAACTGTACTACAGTCTTGAGTGACCTAGACCCAACAAGATTGCACTTTGTACGTGTCCCATATAACCATATCGTTATCGACTTCGACTTGAAGAATGACAAGGGTGAAAAAGACTTGTCTATGAATTTGGCTAAAGCATCTCTATATCCTAAGACTTACACTGAAGTGTCTAAGTCTGGAGGAGGAATTCACCTTCATTATATTTATGAGGGTAATGTTGAGGACTTAGCTAATGAGATTGAACCTGGAATTGAGATTAAGAAATTCACAGGTCATACAAGTCTTCGTCGTAAGTATACCAAATCTAACAATGAGTTTATTGCTCATATTTCTTCTGGTCTTCCTTTAAGAAAGGATGAACAAGTGTTTAAAGATGTAGAGGATATTGTATGGACTAGTGCAAGTCTACGAGGTTTCATTGAGAAATGTTTAAATAAAGAGCATCATGGTGCTACAAAACCTGAAGTAGACTTTATTGCTAAAAGTATGAAGGACGCAGAAGAACAAGGTCTTAAATATGACTTGTCTGATATGAAGTACAAGGTTAAAGACTTTGCTATGAGTAGTACACACCAACGTGAGAATGCTTATAAAGTATGGGCATCTATCAACTGGAAGACTATCGAGGAAGAACCAGTAACGCAATCTAAATCGTTATTTGTTCCTGAAGAAGATATTTACTTCTATGACTTGGAAGTATATCCTAACTTGAATATTCTTTGTTTCAAGAAGTACGATGGTACATTGTCTGAAGACCCTAAAATTGCACACAAACAATTGTTTGGCTCTATTCCTGAAGAAGTCTGGGAGTCTGGTGAGTCTTGGACAAGTCCAGATAACAACATTGGTGTATGGTATAATCCAACTCCAGCAATGTGTGCATCTATCATGAATAAAGCTCGTGTAGGGTTCAACAACCTCAACTATGATGCTCATATTTTCTACGACATGTATTGTGGTAAGAAACCTATCGAAATCTTTAATCAGTCACAAATGATTATTGATGGGCCGCGAGCTAAGAACCCAGGTAAGCGTGGGCCTGCATACTCTATTGACTATGCCGATATCTACGAGTTCCATGATATTAAGATGAGTCTTAAGAAGTGGGAAATCAAGATTGGATATCCTCACGATGAGTTTGAGTTCCCTTGGGACAAACCTCTAGCTAAAGAACACTGGGGTCGTGCTGGTAAGTATTGTATGAACGACGTAGGTGCCACTGAGTTCTTGTGGAAATACCATTTAACACAAGATGCATTTACAGCTCGTAAGATTCTATGTACAATTACAGGCATGCCTCCAATCAATAAAACTCAAACTTTGGGTGAACGTTTCTTATTTGACAACGATCGAACACCTCAAGACAAGTTTAATTGGTATGACTTGGCTAAAGAATTCCCAGGATATAAATACGACAAGTTTGGTAATCCTAAATCAACATATATGGGTGAAGCTACATCCGAAGGTGGATATGTATATGCTGACCCAGGAGTGTATGAGAATGTTGTAGTATTAGATATTGCATCAATGCACCCGCATAGTCTAATTGCAATGAACTACTTCGGCCCTTATACTCCTAAGTTTGAAGGTATTGTTAAACTACGTATGGGTATTAAGACTGGTCATATTGATGAGGCTCTTAAAGCATTTGATGCTATTGATAAGAACTTCTCAGAACAACTTAAACCATATTTGGAGAATGCTGCCGAAGCTAAAGGTCTTGCCCATGCTCTTAAAATCATTATCAACATGATTTATGGTATGACGTCTGCTCCATACCCTAATGCTTTCAAAGATCCTCGTAATATCGACAACTGTATTGCTAAACGTGGTGCTTTGTTTATGGTACAACTTAAACACGAAGTACAAGCCAAAGGATACAAGGTTGTTCATATTAAGACCGACTCAATCAAGATTGCAAACGGAGACCAAGCTATTATTGATTATTGTATGCAACGAGCTCGTGAATATAAATATGAGTTCGACCATGAACATACATACGACCGTATGGCTTTGGTTAACGATGCTGTTCTTATTGCTCAAGTCGGATGGCCTGAGAAAGAGAAAGGAAAATGGGAAGCAGTTGGTACTCAATTCGCAGTACCTTATATCAAGAAGACATTGTTTACTCACGAAGAAATCAAGCCAGAAGAATTCGCTATGCTTAAACAAGCCAACGGTGGATCTATCTTTATTGGTAATAAGTTCGTAGGTAAGAATGCTTATATCTATCCTTCTCGTACTGGTGGAGAGGCTATTGTTAAACGTCCTACAGATATCACACAATCTATCAAGTTGCGTTACGACAAACCTATTGAGAGCTATTTACCTAAACGTGACCAAGTTGGAACACCTCAAGAGATTGAGCAACGTCGTATTGAGCGTATTGCTAGAGAAGTTAAGGTTGAACCTGCTACTGTTCAGGAGATTGTTGAATCTAACTTTGATAAGTATATTATCGATAAACCGTCAGCTCTTACAGGATGTTCTGGTTATAAATGGAAGCTCTGGGACGAGTTCAAAGATATTGAAGATGTTGACATGATGTATTACAATGACTTACGTGCTAAAGCAGTTGATGCTATTTACGCAGTTGGCGATGGTAATATAATGTTCAAAGACACTATGTTTGAAAGGAAGAACAATGAAGAAATGGTTGTTTAACTTTCTAGAGAGGATTAGGTCTCCTATCCTTTATCTAGTTACAGTAAGCCAGGCACAAGCTGGTGATGATGAAAATACAATGGGTATTAAAGTATTCCAACTTGCAATGCCTAAACGAAGTCTAAAACGACTGACACAAGCGTATGAGCTTTCACCTTTACAACAACCTTTCATTGTTCTGGATTTAGACGATAAAAGTAAGATCAGTATTAACGTGAATGCTGTACGAGAAATCTCTGCGATACCTTGTAAAGATGAGGCCGAACTTAAAGAGTTTGTTAAATCATCTGAGTTTACGTACAACAAGATTTGGATTGGTATGCGTGAGGTGATTATTGATGGATGATAAAGATATTGTTCGTTTGATTAACATCATGAAACCTCACATTGAATCTAAACGTAATCGAGCACATGTCGATATGGACGAACTACTATCGTTAAAGATGGTTGGTATGTCTGATGCTAAGTGTGCAGATTATTTCAATGTCAGTCCTAGTACGATATATCGCAGAGTACAACAATTAAAGAAAGAAGGTAAACTATGATTTTATCTCATAGATATCTGTATAATATTCCAGATAAACTACACCCGCGACCGTTTAATGAACTATATAATGTAGTCTCAGACTATAGGACTTTTATTCATATTTGTAGAAACAAGGCAGATATGTCATCACTAGAGTTCGACTATCAACAATCACTACACACACAAGAAAGTGTTGTGGAAGATGCATGTAGATTTGAACTTGGTGCTGGGAATAAACGTTTATATTTATTCCAAGGATATTTCAAGATTGATGATTATATTCGACAAAAGATTAAAGATACTGGTGGGAAATTCCATGTAGAGATTGAGGCTATTGATGTTGAAGATAGTCACAAGTCAATCTTATTCCGTGGAGATGATAACTACGTGTTGTATGCTTCTACATCTTCAAGACCTACAAATAAAGAAAAAGTATATATTGATTCGACTAAAACGTCTGGGGGTTCGTTCGTTAAAATCAAGTACTCTTCTGGATATTATTATGAGGAGATTATTCCATGATAATCAAAGAGCTCCAGCCTATGCGACGTATCATCCAAGGAGGAGGTAAACGCATATTAGGCGAACGATGCAAAAGGGAGCGAGACTTATTTGGTAACACAAACTGGATTAACAACAAGTATGGAAATGATAAAACTGGCGCTATAAAAAATTGGAATAAAGATACCAACGAATTCAAAACTATTATGGAATGTGAATATTATCCAACATACGGTTTATCTGTTGAGGATATTACATACTATATCCATGCTTGTGAGGGAGACCTTGAAGTAATCCTACGTAATCCTAACTTGCTAGATGGCGAGAGTCACAACATATTCAACAAGACTGTACGCTATCTAAAAGAGTTACCTATATCTCGTTGTGCAAACTACTTGTACAATCACCCTGAACTTCTAGGTTCATTTCTATATGACCCTAACACAAACTCATTCATGTCGAAAATGTCTGATTATGAAGTTCGATATGATATTTATTCACTATTAGTAAAGAAAAAATTCGGAAGGTATGTCGCAAATCACAAAAAACTCGACACGGCATTACTAGCAAACTCGTGGGGTGAGGATAGAGTCCCTGAAGACTCTCCTTACAACCACAACAGAAAGAAAGGAAAATAACACCATGGCACTTACAATCAACAACAACCGCATTTCATTCCCTAACTCACGTCTTCGTTTTCGTAATTTTGCAGGAATTAATCGTGACGGATTTGCAGATAAACGCACATTCTGCGTAGATATTATCGACGAAGATTTGATCCAAGACCTTATTGAATACGGATTTAATGTTAAAGTAACACAACCTATGGACGCTGCTCGTTATAACGAACGTGCACTACAAAACGAATGGACTGAACCATACGATCAGTATATTGCAAACTTTGTACCTACACATTATATTCAAGTTAAAGCAACAAACAAAGCTGGTGAACCAATTAAAGACTTTGTTAAAATCTACAACATTGATGATGCTACAGGCAATGCTGTACGTATTGACAATGCAGACCAAGCATCTCTTGCAAGTCTTGATAATTTATTCTACAAACATGCTGACGTTGTAGCGTCTGTATATGAATGGCATTATCAAAATAACTCAGGATTCAACTTATATTTGAATGCAATTTATTTCCACACAGAACCATATTCAGGTGGTGGAGATGAGTTCTATCAAAAATACGTACTTGGTCAAGACACTGTTGATGAACCAGAACTCCCATTTGACTAATGCCTTTAGAATCATATCTAGAGCGTAGAGTATGCGCTACTATACGGAAATGGGATGACCATATTTGGGTACAAAAGAACGACCCGAATATTATACAAGGTTTTCCAGACCGTGTCGTATTCTACAAAGGTAAGGTCGCATTTCTTGAATTTAAAAAGAGTAAAAACTCACCAGCAAGACCTAATCAACCATGGTATATTGAGACTCTAAACAAGGAGTTTGGTTTTGCTAGGTTTATATATCCTGAAAATGAGATAGAAGTTCTTGAAGCATTAAAAGAGTTTCTATTCTAATCCGACGGGCCATGTCGAGAGATTCGCCCAATAGAGAGGAGAACTATGGACGATTTTTATAAGTATGAAAGATTGATGATTTCGTTCGGGTTTGTTTGGTCTGAGGCTGATAATCTATTTATCAAGGAAGATGATAACTATATTCCTGAAGTCACAGTAGAACAAGCTAAAGATATGTACAAGGTTATCTATGGCGATTAAATTTGGGGAAATCGAATTATACGAAGACCAAGAAATAGCTTTAAACAAACTATCTAGCGGTAATGTCCTTGTAGGTGGAGTTGGTTCGGGGAAGACATTCGTGTCTATATTCTGGTATTTAAAGAACTATCCAGATAGACCATTGTTGGTAATTACAACTCCGTCTGCGCGTGATATGGTTAAGAAGGGTCATACAAAACCAGACTGGCATGAGTCTATTGAGTCTTGTGGTATTAGTGAAGATAGGTATATGGTTGATAGCTGGAACAACATTGAGAAGTACAAGAAGGTTAGAGACGTTTGTATTATATTTGATGAACAAAGAGCTATCGGGTATGGTAAATGGGCTAGAACATTCATACATTTAGCAAGGTTTAATAACAACGCTTGGATAATGACAAGTGCGACTCCAGGAGACGTGTGGATGGATTACGTTCCTCTGTTCTGTGCTAATGGATTTTATAAACACAAGACAGACTTCTGTAATCAACACGTTATTTGGAATCCACATGTGAAATTCCCTGCAGTACAACGATATGTTGGTACGGGTAAACTAAATGCTCTACGCGAACAAATCCTTGTTAAGATGGACGATAAACGTAAGACAGTAAGACACAAGTCCGTCAAACATGCATATTACAATGTAGATAAGTATAACCTGATTGTTAAAGAACGATTTAATTACGACACAGGTATGCCTATTCAGAATGCATCGGAATTCACACATTGTCTAAGACGTGTTGTTAATACAAGCCCAACTCGTGCTATATTGTTGTTAGAACTGACTGAAAGGTATGACCGTATTATTGTGTTCTACAACTACACTTACGAGTATGAGATGATTGTTGAACAAGCAGAGAAGATAGGTATGAAATGGGCTGCTTGGAATAGAATGAAGCACGAGAATGTACCAACTGGGGATAAATGGTGGTATATTGTCCAGTACAATGCTGCTGAGGCTTGGAATTGTATTACAACTAACTGTATGGTGTTCTGGTCACTTAACTCGTCTTACCGCAAGATGGAACAGGCTGAAGGACGTATAGACCGTCTAAACACTTCGTATAAAGATTTATATTATTACTACTTCTTGTCTGATGCTGTCATTGATAAACGTATCATGGTAGCGATTGAGAACAAGAAAGCTTTTAACAACTCAGCCTTTGCTAAGAAGTATTACGGGCTTGAGTTTACTAAGGAGAAATTAAATGAAACTAAAACTAACTAACTATGCATGGGATATCGAAACAAAAGATAAAAAAGACATTCAAATGTCAAGTATTGTGGATTTAGACTCAATCCTTATGTTCATTCCTAAGTATGCACTTGGGTTTGGATATCGTAAACCTGTTCTTGCTAACGATGGTAGCGATTTGAATGACCCTACTCCAGCAGGAGCTCGTGGCGCACGTGGAGGAATTATGAACCTCTACGATACAGCGTTTTCTGGTTATGCTGCTCTACCTGTAGGTTATATTGCTGTAATGAAGAATGGTAACTACGTCCCATTTACAGACTTTGAAACACCTTATAACAGTGACAAATGGTCTGTGTATGACAACCTTTCTCTAGAAGATACTAACCAATGGATGGAACTACAAAAAGAACAAACACATATTGACCACTCAGTGTTGGACTCTATCACAGATAGTATTGACCTGGAAACTAAATACTACGCGATGTATCAAAAACCATACACACAAAGTGTTGTTGAAGTACTTGATATGGGGCTTGATCATATTCAACGCAAGATTAACGATTTACAAGACGAATTCCTAATCCTTGTTAAGACTGATGAAACTGCTCAGCACGATAATGCTCGTAAGACATTTAAATATCTAGCTAACTTTAACACAATCATCAATGTTACACGTGCATCTACATACCAACCAGACTACACCACTAGTACAAACCAAATCGAACAACCTTATATTCCTGGATTTGTATTTGATTACACTTGTGATAGTGACGTTATGAAAGCTTTGCAACGTATTACAGGACAATCTGTATCTCAAGGAGCTGATAATATGAGTCTTGATGGTAAAGAATTCTCTGAAGTAACATTCCCTGCACCATATTTCACTTACAATAAGTCTAGCGACATTGTTGAATATCGTGCTGGTAATCTATTCCATAATGCAGCTGAATACTACAAACATTTCACTAACCGTTTTAAATATTAAGGAGTTATTATGACTGCTACATTTGATAAAAACGATTTTAAACTAGTTATTGGTTATGCTGAAGCTATGTATATCAAGAACTACGGTTTCGATGATGTTGATTTGAATGGTTGTTTGAATGCTGCTCAGTTTATCAAGAACAGTGAAGGTTATGAACCTATGTTGATGGAACGCTGGGTTAAACAGGATAACGGTGAAATCAACTTCCGCATGGTTAATGCGCCTATTATCCTTGATGGTGTGTACGACGCTAACAAGACCATTGCTGGAACTCTCAAGATTAAAGATGGTTCTGGACAAACCTTTGGTACCTTCCGTGATGCTATTGTAGCTGAAATGAAGACCGTTATTGAAAAGGTTGCCGAAGAAAACCGTCGTGTCACTATCAATCTTAAGAAGGATACAGATGATAAGTATTATATCAACAGCGTTGGATGGGAAGTTGGAGATATGAATGTTACTCAGACTCTAGAAACACCAATGGAAGCAGACCCAAATCAACACAACTATTCACTACAGAGAGGATATTAAATGGAATGGAATGACCACTGGCGATTAGAAGGACGCCATGCGACACTTAGCCCATCAGGATATCATTGGTTGAACTATGACCCTGATAAGATGCGTCGTGTGACTTGGAATAACTATTCTAAGGAAGACGGCACTAAGATGCACGAACTAGCATCCAATATGATATTGTATAGCATCATGCCTGAAAACAATGAGAACGCTCTTAATCAATTCGTTATTGACGCTCTCACAATGTTTGATGAACCAATGTCGTCTGAAGTATTGTTATATTACTCTGACGAGTGTTTTGGTACTGCTGACGCTATTTACTACGACGAGGAGAAGAAACACTTACAAGTTCATGACTTGAAGACGGGTGTATCTAAACCCTCATTTAAACAACTCTGGATTTATTGTGCATTGTTCTGTTTGGAATATGACAAGAAACCAGAAAAACTAACATTCGAATGTCGATTGTATCAACTCGGTGCAATGGATATTGATAGTCCAGACCCTAAAGATATACGTGCAATCATGAATCAGATTGTATCTATGTCTAATGTTATTGAAGGTGTTCGTATTGAACGTCGTATGCAGGGATTTAAATAAAATGTTTTTATTTTCCAGGTGTATAATAGAGAGGAGGATGACTTAGATGTCGTTCTCTTCTTTTTATTTTGGGCCTACCATGACAACCCGACAAATATTTCGCAAAAATAAATTTAGAAGATAATAAAGGATTTCTTTAAGTTGTGCAAGCTAGAAAACTGAAAGTAGTATATCACCTCGACGCAACTATTACACCTGCGTGTTATAAATAGTGTATAGCAACTTAAACGAAATTTAGAAAACAATGTCTTAACGCTTAATACAACAACCCTTTTTAAAAAGAATTGCTAGAACAATCTTGGGCTATTTCCTTCTTGCCAAAAATAATAGCCAACATACTAAAAAGAAAGTAGAACAAAATTTTCATCATCCTAAAGTGAGGTTTTAGATTCGACTAGTAATACAGAATATCACAGTCATGGGTGATACTTTCTGTTGAGCACACAATTGTAGACGAATTAACTTTTTATTCATAACATCTCCAAATTAAATATAGTTAGTTAAAAATTCAGTCCAACTTTTCATTTTTCAATGTCCTTTTTATATATAATAATTTTCCTTCTTTCTACATTCAAAATTATATAAAACAGGTCTATGATTGTGTGTTCTGCAGAGAGTATTACAGCTCTCTCTTAGTAAGAATCGGCTTGCTAAGAACTTTACTATTTTATTATTCTATATCGTGTGTCGATGGATTGAGACCGCAAAGACCAGTCCATCATATTTTGAGTTGCGGAGAGCTATGCTCTCTGTTGAGTATACTAACGGCTAATAATTAACTTCTTATTATTCCCTATTTCCCTATGAAAACGATTTTTACCATTAGACATTTATATATATACCTCTTATAAAATATAAATATGTTCCGAAAATGGTCGTTAGTATGCTTTACAGAGATTATATCTCTACACTTTATTTGTCTTAAGGAGGAATTGATATGACAAAGAAAAAAGACAACCTTACGGATTATATTGAAGAACGTCGTAAATGGTTGGAAGACCCTAAAGATGATGCTTGTAATTTTATTGCAGGTGAAATCTTGCCGACTGATTTGATTAACCCGCAAACTATGTTTGACGCGTATCGAAAATTAAATCAAACATTTGTAGACAAAAACCACGATTATGGTGGTAGTTTTGAGGAGAGTTTAAATGATTTTGGAACAGTTGCTGGCGTTATTCGTATTGGCGATAAGTATAATCGTTTGCGGACGCTTACTCGAATGGATATTGGGGGAAGGGTTAGTGAGTCTCTTGCTGATACTCTTCTTGATATGGCTAATTATGCAGTAATGACTGCTGTATGGCTTCAAGGAATTGAGGAGGAAAGGAAACATCGTAATGAAACTGCTAAAAAGTAAAGGATTAACGCAAACATTATGTGTAACACTATGCTTATTGTGTACTGTTGTATGTGTTATCTCTACAGGTATTACACAACAAAAAGGAAAGCAGGTAAAAGAACCGCTCAGCGCTAAGTCTGAACTACCTAAAAACCAGGTGATTGTCTATCGTATTTATTATAATGAAAAAGACTCACCTACAATCAAGGTTGAGCATGGTAACGCAGATACACCTATTGATTTGAAAGGAACTGGAAATGGAAGCAACCACGGCGGCTAAGAAGATTACAGGTAAGAAACTTGTGCTTCGTTATATTGGTAAGACTACTGAAATTGTACAAGTAGCAAGCGATGTTCTTGTTACAAAAGATTCTATTATGTTTCTTGAAATGATTGACAATGTTGGACGACTACGTTCAGTATGGTACAGTCTTGATGGACTAGAGTCATTCACTTACGAAGGTGATTTGAAATATCTTGCTGAAGATAAAACGATTAAGATCTCACCTAATATGTAAGGAGGATTTATTATGAACGAGATTAAATTGGCTATTGGGCGTGTTGCGAAAGAATACGACGAGTTAAGATGGAAGACTGGGCGTCTCGAATCAACCGTTGCTAATCTTGATAAGAATAATAATTTCTCAGAAAAACACAAAGAGCTACTTAAAGAACAACTATCAGTTATGCATCAATATTTAGATATCTTGGAACGACGATTGAGGTTGTTTGAGCAAGCTTTGGAATCAAACGATATTCCGAAAGAGTTCGATAAGAAATTTAATTTTTAGTTAAAAGTTAAAGAGTTCTTACCAGGGCTCTTTCTTTTTACCTCTTGTATAATAGAAAGAGAGGAATTATATTATGTTAGAACATTTAAAAGATAAAGACGTTAAGTTTAGATTTAATGAACTTTTTCAAACGTTAAGACGAGAAGTAGGCGTCATAATAACGTATGCTGAAAGAGAAACAGGATATCTAATAACGGAAATCGATTATATGTTAAAAGATAATGGATTTCAATTAAAAAGCGGAGGCTGTTATTTAGCAGGATTTGTTGATGGTAATAATGATAAGGTGTTTATCATTGTATGTCGCCAAAAACGTATGGAATATTATTTACAAAAAGCATCTATGTATGGTTTTGAAGTAGAATCTGTATGTTATCCTTGGGACTACGGTGGTCAAGACTTACATTATCTCGACAAAATATAATAAATTGCCAGTTCTCTGGCTTTTTTTTATCCACTTGTATAATAGGGAGACATCCCTAACTAAATTATTTTAAGGAGGACAAAGAAATGTCTAAGAATGTAGAAACTATTGTAAAAGGAATTGAAGAATATGCGAAGGATAACTTCGATGAAACTATTTTGAATCATTTTTCTGATGCACCAGAGGGACTACCTAGTGTAACATCCTTGGTAAACGAAGATATCGAAGAGTTTATCAAAGATGCTAATCTAGAAACTCTATTTGATGTAGAAGACAAAGAGGTTCAGAAGAAGCTACTTCGTAAGGTTATGTATTTTGCATACCTTCAAGGTCTTGGCAATGATGCTGAGACATTTATGTTTAAAGGAATATTAAAGATTTTAGGTAAAATGTAAGAATAGCACTAGCTTCGGCTGGTGTTATTTTTTTTTTAAGGAGGTAATATATAATGGCATGGAGTGATATGTTAGGTGATATGAAAGGACAATTAGAATCAGCTAAGAGTCAAATGTCCAATCAAATATCTGGTATAGAAAGGCCTGAGGAATTGAAGGAGATGCATATGCCTGAATTTCCAGATGTGTCGAAGGTGTCTGGTTCAGAGATGTCGCAAAGAATTAGTCAGGCTACAGACGGTAATATCAATGTTAAACCTTCCACAATTGATGGTATTGTGGGTTTTGCTAAAGGGATGAAACTCAACTTACCTAAGGCTGAAATTAAGACTCCTGGTAAATCTGTTGAGATTGGTGGTATGAAGTTTGATATCAAATCAATCAAGCTTGGAGGGCCGGAAGGTATTAACTTAGATGCGTCTGAGATTAAACTCAACCAGGAACAAGGTAAGGGTATGATGGAGCAGTTCACTGGTGGTAAGGCTATGGAAGAGATTGAGAATGGTGACTTTGAGAACATGACACCAGAAGAACAACAAGCTAAGATTGATGAGATTATGAACCAACAAAACAAGGGTATGGATATGAACAATATGGAAGCTAGCATGAAACCTAAATTTGATGATGGTACTCAGAAGGTTATTGATATGTTCACGAAAGGTAAGGGTTTGAAATGATTAAGACTTATGTATTGTGTATCGGTGGTTTCTTTGTAGTATTGTTTATTTGCGACTTGATTAGGAGTGGTTGGAAGAAGTAACCTCTTTATTTTCTATTGGTATAATAGAAAGAGAGGAATATAATTATGATTAAAATTATTATTATTGTGATTGTTAGTTATTTGTTTTCTAGAGATATTAATGTGATGTTGATAGGATTTAATAAGAAGTATAGAGAAAAAACAAAACTAGCTATTAAACGAGCAGAGACTTGCGATAAAATGGCAAGAAATCATTGGTTTAATTATCATAGTTGGGTAGAGCGTGTACTTTATTATATGCTAGGCAGATATCCAGAAAGAATCTTGAAGATGCAAAGAAGAACTGGTTACACTTTTGAATATTTAATTAGTTGTGATTATTTTAAACTTAAATATCATAAAGACAAGATGAATGACCTTAAAAGTCGAAGGGATTTTACTATTATGCGTATCGAAAAACGATTAGGACATAAATTAGATGAAGTTGACTTTTAGGCGAGAGTTCTACTCTTGTCTTTTTTTTTTTACCTCTCATGTAATAGAAAAGGAGGTAATCTAAAATGATTAACAAAATGATTACAGAGAAAACAGAAGAGGAAATGAAAAACTTTACTAAGAATATGATTTGGTTCTGTGCTGGTGTATATATTACAGCCACATTATACGAACTAGACAAATGGCTTAGCAAAAAGTAATGGAGAGTTTTACTCTTCTTTTTTTTTTTATTTTCCACCTATATAATAGAAAAGGAGGAATTTTATTATGAAACAACGTTTTATTAAAAAACATGAGGAACTTTTGAATGACCGATATAAAGCGGTAACTAAAGACAATCAGTTTCAATCTCAAGATGATTTACAAAACCTTACACATGCTACATATTATATGGGCGCTGATACAGGGTATGACGATTGTCTAGATGATGTTGAAACTACTGCCAAGAATATCGTGGCTTTTGGTGTCGGTGTATTTGGAAGTGGAATGTTATTAAAAGCATTGTATAATAAGTTCATGGATTAAAAAGGGTACGGTTTACGCCGTTGCTCTTTTTTTTTACCATCTGTATAATAGAAAGGAAGGTATTTATACAGTTATGGGCGTGTTAGCACTTGATAACTGGCTTAAGAATAGAAAGTAATGAAGAGTTCTTTACTCTTCTTCTTTTTTTTTATTATTATTTTTATTTTCCTCTAGTATAATAGGGAGAGAACCCTAGATTATTTAGAAGGAGGCTATTGTTATGGCTAGATATTATTATAAAGATGGAGTTAAGATTGATGTTGAAAAGATTGGTACTGAGAACTTCAGCACTGTAATGGATGCAATTTCTCGTGATGAGGACATTGTGACTATAACCGAAGAGGAATTGGAAGAAGAAAAATGCTTCTCATTCCTAAAAGGTATGGGCGCAGGTATTATCGGAACAGGGCTTGTATTGTTAGGTGCTGCAAAAATCTCAAAGAAAAATCTTGAAAAGAAAACTAAAGTCTACTCAGATTTGTATAGTAATAAAACTAAACAAATTAGCAAAGAAAATCAATATAACGAATAAACTATTAGAATACTGGTTTCGGCTGGTATTCTTTTTTTTAGAAAGGATAATGATATGAAGAAATTTTGGCGTAGTGGTATGATTGATAAGAAAGTTGTTAGAGAACGTGAACAAGCCGAGTATATTAACAAGTTAGAAAGAACTATACTTGAGTTGTCTCGTGATGATGTTGATGTTGCATTTGATAAAAAAAAAACATTTGGAGATAATGAGGAGAAATAAGATGAAAGAAAATGTAGAAGTTGTTGTTAAAGTTGGATTCGATGGTAAAGAGATGAGTATTATGACAACAAGTATTAATAATGTTAAATATTCCACAGATACTTGTAATGGCAATATTCATATATATCGTATCAGTATAAGAAACGCTAGAATTATGTCTAACAAACATAGAGAATACAACGCCGAATATGGGCGTGATTATTATACTACCAGGGATGAGGATTTATGGGTATACGAATCTCCAAAACCTATTGAGTTTTATATAGCTAGAACAACGACTTACGAATCACCTGAGGAAGATGATAGTAAGTATGGTACATTGTATGATAGCAATAATCAACCTTATATGAAAGTTAAATTGAAAGAAGATAAACAATGAGAACAATACACGTACTTTACGACAAGAAGAATGACGCTGTTGGTGTTGTAGAAGTGGGTGATAAAGACCTCCCAGAGGCTCTGAGAGACGCTGTAGAGTGGCGTTTTGAGGGTCGTAGGTATTCCTACAGGTCTTATTTTAGGGCTAACAGAGGCCAAAAGAACGAGTATTTAGACGTTATTATGAAGGAGTATTAACTGCGACTTCATAGATAACTTGTTTATCAAAGGAAAGGAGTATTAAAATGGATTGGAAAATTGGAATTATATTTTTATTGTTGTTGTTGTGGGTTGAAGTGACTACAAGATAGGAGGTAATTGAGTAATGGCAGTAGGTGGAGTTATGCAATATTTTTGTTCGAATGCTACTAAAGAAGATTGGGCAAAGATTAGAGAGTTGTATAGTCACGAACTTGACGATATTCTTGACGACTACAATATGTCAAAGAAAAAGAAATTCACGAAAGCAGACTTAATGGTTATTTATACTCGTGCTGCATTTGAACGTGATTTGGAAATGTCGGAGTGGGCAGACCATGAAATTGGTTGTGCTAGTGAAGAATCAACAATGAAATTATATTTAGAGGTTGTTGATGAGGGGCTAGCTGAATATAAAGAGGAGGAAGAGTATAATGGATAAAGAATCTATTTTGGAATATTACGTTAAGAATGCTACACCAGAGCAAACAAGACTTGTTAATACTGTTTATAGTTATGATTACATTAAAGCTCTTATGGAATTAGGTTTTAATGGTAGAAAAGGATTAACTATGGATGAAGTATATCTCTTATTCTTAACTATTAATCTTGAAAAGGATTTGGATGGCTGGCAAGAAAGAATGCAGAGTATTTCTGTTGGGGATAATGAAGAGACTTTTAAAGAGTTCATTGACGGTATGGAATTGCGTTATAATCGTATTGTTGAATTAAATGGAGGAAATGTGGAATGATTGAAAGTTTGGTATATATGTTGTTGGCTATTGGTAATTCGTTGTTTGGTGCGTTTGTGTTTATGTTTGGTTGGAATACGATTGTGCATCAGATTGGACTTCCTGAGATATCATACGGTTTGAGTTACGGTATTTGTCTCTTTATTGGGTATGTTAAATCGAATGATGTTAACGATAAAGAAGGCGAAGACAGGAAGGAATATATTAGAACTAAACTTGTTTATGGTATTGCGAATAATATAGTCTATCTTGTATTATTTGTAGTGTTTAAATGGTTTGTGGGGTGATTCGTATGGATAAAGGTTCAATGGAAATGGTTAAGAATCAGTTTGTCGTGTTTTATCCTGTGGCTATGGAGTGGATTGCGGATAATATTAAACACATTGAAAGTTATTATGTTACATTCCCTCATGAGACAGAGGATAAGATACATGGTGATAATTGTAAGTTTTCTATTAATATATGTATATATAATGGTGATAGGTTGACGCTTGATTGTTCTTGTATCTTTAATAACGATTATGAATTTGGTGGGCTTTATTCTGAACCAACCTTAAAACACTTTGATAGTTGGTCTGATGGTGGTATGTTAACAGACCCTAATGTTCGGATTGGTAATGGTAATGTTAATTTGTATATAGAAAAGCTAAATGAGGAATTAGCTAAGATTGTTAGTTAATGTTTTTTTTTTCTACGCGCATAATAGGGAGAGAAACCCTAACTATATTATTAATTGGAGGACATTAAGATGTCAAACGAAGTTTATAAAGAATTGAGATATGTATCTAAATTTGATGATTGTATTGCTAAGGCCTACCTAGACCTAGATGTAAACAATGCTCAAAGTAAGGAAATTCATTTTATTGTTAAAGAACTAACTCGTTCGTTGATGAATCGAGACGGGATTGGTGATGATGATAAATTTGATGGATATACTTTGGCACAATACATGATGGGTGCTATGGTAGTTGGTATGGTAAGCAAAGATTCAATTATGGATGCTATTTCTGATATCAAAGACAAAGTTGATATGGAATTGTCAGAAGACGAAATTGTAGAAGAAAACTAAGATTGGAAGCGCGGTTTATTACCGTTGCTTTCTTTTTTAATTGAATATTGTGAGGTGCTGTTATGAACAAACATGAAAAGAAATTGGGCGAGATTATTAATAAGTATTCATTAGATGTTGAGTTGATGCAACCCGCAGGTAGTAGCATTGAGACATCTAATATATATAGTGTCATGATTAAACTAGATAAACTGGGGCTAAATGGTTATTTACTTAGATACTCAGAAGAGGGGGAGTTTGACGCATTGTCTTGTCTCAATACGTTGTATGGTACATTACAAATACGGATAGATGAGTTCAATAGCATGACGTTTTATCAGTACGCTATTTATGTTAATGCTGGTACTTATGATGATAAATATGAATGTTTTATTGAATGGTTGGAGTTAAGAGACGACCTTGGAGAGTATTTGAGAGGTAATATTTGCTATGAATAACATGTGGTATGGTATAATTAATATGGTATTGTGGTTAGGTTTTGTATTGTTTATTGTGGGATTGGACATGGATTTTGAGATTGAAGGGGAGAATATGTTCATTTGGCTTGCTGAGAGAGCGATTCTAGGGTCTTATTTAATTGTTACGAACGTAGTTGTAGGGTTAAAACGTGCTGTAGAGGCTGGGTTTGGGCTTGTTACGGTGGTTATTGCCTGGATAAATGCTAGATTTTGGGACGAGGAGGAGTGAAAATGGCTTGTATTGTTGATATTAATGGGGAAAATATTGAGGTTTATGGCAATTATGAGGCTGTTTTTGACGATAAATTCGGTAGATTTGTTGTTGATAAGCCTATTTCGATGAATTCTAAGTGTCGTTTGGACGAAGATATACAGTCTAGGTTCGATGATATTAGCAAAATTATGTATAATCACTTGAATTTAAACGAGTTTCCGCCTTGTCAAGAGGGTTGGAATGAGACTTTTGAGCACTTAAAAGGCTATTTTGGGTACGATATTGTGGGTATTGAGGTACTAGAAGTGTTCAATTTGACCTTCGAAAGGTTGTTTATGTTGTATGCAAACGATATAAATGCTAGTTTTTGGGGGCCAAATCACGATTATTTTGAGAAATATGAGGTGTAAAATGGGCGAAATATTGTTGAAATTGTGTGATTTTTGGGTAAAAATTAGGTTAAAATGGGCACCAAACCTTACATGCCATGTTAGAAAACCTCACATGAGATGTTAGAAAATGGATGTTCTAAAAATAGTTCGTCAAACTTATTGCTTTTTTGTGCTCACATTTTGGGTAAAAATGGGGTGTTTTTGGGGTAAAAATGGGGTGTTTTTGGGGTAAAAATGGGCTATTTGTGAGCACGTATATTAATAAGTTTGACGAGGTCTTTCGAATTAATGCTTTTTTGTGCTCACAAATGGGTAAAAATGGGCTATTTTGGGGGTTTTTTGGGGTAAAATCGTTGAATTTTGGGTATTT
>ENA-OWMA01000037-OWMA01000037.1-human-metagenome-genome-assembly--contig:-NODE-37-length-19143-cov-4.865256_pt1 | contig 19143 bp, 23 predicted proteins | sample MGYA00245357_ERZ651120 | MGnify/ENA primary metagenome ERZ651120 (study PRJEB26857, sample SAMN00036273) | human metagenome | isolation source: G_DNA_Saliva | study: EMG produced TPA metagenomics assembly... | reverse complement strand
AGATTGGACCATCATCTATGATCCAGTTCATCGCAGTTGCTTGAATCTGTGCGAGTTCAACAGCATCCATGACTTCACTAGTGTCACCCATGACACGAGCTAAGAGTTCAGGAGTGTTGTAGTCATTGTCCTTGTCCCATTGCCACCACTTGTCGTAGTCATCGAAAGGGTTGTAAGGATTGTCGAGTGTTGTTAACATTACATCAACAACAGTTGTCTGTGCTTGATAGTCTTCCATGCCTTGCACTCCTTCCTACTAGACTAGGTTCTGTATAGTAGAGACGCCAACACCAAGAGCCTCAGCTACTTCAGCATAGGTGTGTCCCTTCTTAAGCATAGACCTAGCTCTAGACGCATTAGCTAGGGACATAGCAGTCTCTTGTTTAGGAGTAGCCAGTTGTTTAACTCTATCACTGTCTGCAAAGCGTAATACATCAGTAAGCATCTTAGTACTAACAGCACCAGATTGAATCGCTTCCCACTCGTCATTCTCTATCTGAATCCTAGTCTTAGCACCATCAGCACCAGTCTTAAGACGGGCTGCTGCAATAGCCTGTTGTTTAAGCTTCTTGAGTTGATCCTTCTGCATGTCAGGATCTCTCTTTTCAGCAATCACTTTGTTAGCTATTAGTTGTGCTTGTCTTTCTCTAGGAGAGTTAGCTAAAGCTAAGTTTAGCTTGTGTTGTAGAGATTCGACTTGTGTCTTGTACTTGACTTTAGCCTCTTTGTTAACGACTAGATTAGGTGATGTCTGTACAACAGTGTTCGCCTTATCACGCATCTTACCAAGGGCATTGATATAGTCACCATACATGTTTTCAATAGGGGTACCAGAACCTAGTTTCTTAGCGTCCTTAACTAGTTCTACAACATGATCTGTAGAGATAGTTTTAGTCTTCTTGATAGTAGGCTTTAATCTAGGATTGGCAGCTAGTTCCTCAGGAGACCTGTCCTTATACCAGGTTTCTAGGGTACGGTGTTCTGTCTTCGATCTAGAAATAAGAGTTGAAGCACCGCTTTTTATATTACCAGAAATAACATCATAATGTTCTTGATATGTTTTTTTAAGATCCTTAATATTATGTTCTCTTTCTGAACGAGCAACATCCAAATTATGTTTCTCAGCATCGATAACAACCATGGAATGTCGAACGGCTCTAGCAATTTCAGATTGAGAAGCTCCTTTTAAAGTCATATCAGTAATAAGATTCGAGACTTCGCCCATTGTCTTTTGTTTTACTGTCCAGTTACCTTTTGAATCACGAGGTAATAACTTTTCATTAGGAGACCAATATTCTTTTGTATCAAAGTTCTTTAATTCTTTTAATGAGCGACTAGTTTTAATTCCGTTTTTATTATTAGGAATAACCATAACTGTGTCGCCATCAAAGTCGGCACCAGATAATTTACTTGCAACAGATGAATCAATACCGACTGCATCTTTTGCACCCTTCATAAATTTAGCTGCGCCATTACCAAGTTTATTATTAACAGTTAATTCTGGTAATTCGAAAATACCACCATGAGGATAACGAACAAGAACAACCTTCTCACCATTCTTAAAGTTTGGAGCATAGATTTCATTTGCTTTAATACCAGATAAAGGTAATAAGACTTGACCTTTCATTCTATCGAAACCAACAAGTTTCAAATTATGACGTTTGGTTGTAAGTCCATCAGCAAAGTCTTGCATCATTACTCGTTTAACTACAGGGTTTGTGAGATTATTAATTTCATTAAACTCTTTTTGTAGTTTATCATAAGTGGCTTGGATTCTTCCCTTAACAAGAGCTGGTGGTTGTTTAGAAACAAACTGAGAAGATAAAGTCTTAGACCAAGTTCCCCAGTCACCTTCCTCATTAACTTTATTGATAGCGCCTTTCTGTCCATTCGGTTTGATTTGTGCACCAAATGGATTATCAGGATCATCTTTAAGTTTCTTGAGAACATCTTGTTTGGTTGTTCCTTGATGTTTGTTGGTGTTGAATATGATGTCGACGCCTTTAGGGAAATCCTTAGGGTCACCATAAACTGCCATACCTTTAAGATAATGTGTTCCACCCACACCAATACGAACTTGGGCATAACGAGAGCCATCTAGATCTAAACCTTTTGCTCCCGGACGAATTTCCATAACACCATCTTTATCGGTACCACCTTGTTCGGCATAGCGAATATCAACACGCTTCCAATCAATATGTTCAATTGGTTTCAAACCTAATTTAGTATGACCATCTTCAGTCTTATAAATATTCGGAGGTTTGATTTCATGCTTATGTTCACGAACAATATCCGGATTTGATTCTTTAGTCAAGACTTTCATCTCAACCCAGTGATCATCATTGGTAGCATTCTTAACATAAACTTTATGCATGTGATATCCATCGGACTCTAATTGTTGAACTGCACGTTTAAGCATGTTCTCATTGATTCCGAGTTGTTGTGCTGCTCCCAAACCTACGTCCAAATATGGATTCTCTTTAATTAAATCTTTCAAATCAGATTTAACTTGTTCCATACGATTGACTTTCTGTTTGACTGAAGCATCCATGTTCATACGAACTGTAGATTCAGGAATACCAGTTCTACGAGATATCTCAATAGAACCTAATCCCTGATCTGCAAGCTCTTGAATTCTGGAAATATTGTGTAAACGAATTTCTTGTTTAGCAATATTATTACGAGAACGGAATTCAGTTGTTGTAATACCAAGTTTCATTGAAATTTGAGTATCACTTAAACCATCCTTCCTATATTTTGCAACCTTATCGGACCATGAAGTAGCCCGTTGATATGCATTCTCACCAGAACCCCACGTATATCGTCCACTGTGTGGAACATTACCTTGGTGAGGAGTTCCTCGGTGTAAGAGAATATCCTCATAAGCTTCTTGTAAATCCATTACAAATATGGTCCTTTCTATTTAGGTTTGTTCTCAAGTATTCCTGAGAATTCTTTTATTGTGTGATAAACATCATAAACATCTTCAGCTTCTGGAATATATGTTTCAATGTTTTCGCCTTGATAAATACGCAATTCAAAATCAGTTTTCTCAGGTGCGACATTATACTCTAAACAGAAATATGCAGCATACACGAGAAGTTGTTCCATCTTTGGTTTGGTAACTCCTGTTTTTAAATCATGTATTCTTAAAAATCCTCTCGGATTATCTTTTTTAGGAGGTTCATAACGAATCGCATCAGCTGTGCCAAAAGCATACGGACTGTAAAATAACAATACTTCACTATCCATATGATAGCCGATTGCGTCATTAACAAAATTCGCGACTGCAGGATGTGTGTGTCCTGGCAATAAGCGAATTCTATGATTAATCGCGTGACTTGCAAATTCGTGTAACTCAGTACCTCTTTGCTTAGCTTTTTCATTCTCAAATCGCTCTACCAATTTCTCTGGTGTGTAGTGTAACCAATGGCATTGGCTAGCGCTAAGAAATGAATGCTTACCTTCGTACTCGATGTGTCTGTTCCATTTCATCTAATACTAACTCCTTGTTCTCAGGATATATGGTTCGAGCCCATCCACCAGCTTTGTTATACTTTTCCAAATAAAATTCTTGGTTTGGTCGATATGGTGCGTTCGCACTTCTCTTAACTTCCAAGTGGTAAGAATATGCCCCAATGTCTACAGACAAGTCGGGGATACCTTGAATATGACCAGAGTCATTCTTTTTAACGATTGCATCAGGAAAACGTCCATAAATATCCTGAATCAATGTTCGTTGAAAATCTCTCTCAAGTTTGGACATGTTTGTTCTACCCAATTCCTTTCGTTAAATTTCTTTTTGCTAGATATGGATCTAGCGATAGCATCATCAATGGATGCCGGGGATTTCAAATATATGTAATACAGATCTTTAAAGGAGGTATTCACTCGGTTTATGCGACCTTCGGATTGTTCCATGATTCGGTAGGAGTAGTTCAATGAATAAAATAAGATTGTATCTGTCGTAATACAGTTCCATCCCTCGGCGCCTGCGGTGTATTGCACTAAATATACCCACGTTTCAGCATTTGGAATTGTTTCGTGCTTTTGACCGTTCCACTGATAAAATGCCCTATTTAATTCTTGACAAATCTCTTTGAGAATATCAAGCTCATAGGTGTAGTTGTAAAATATAATGATTCTATCACGAGTCATGATTTGTTGTTTAACATTCTCGCGTCGACGGTCGCTTGTATTAACAATACGACGTAAGACTTGTGTAAATTCAGAAGCGTTCATGATAGGTTCTTCCGTAAATGGATTGAACCGAGTATCAGTCACTTGTTTATACAAATCCTTATCGAATGAAGCATTAATATATTGTCTGTGTGTTCTAGTAATTCTGAAGTCTTGCATTGGGACAGCAATATGTTGTCTCAATCGTTCAAGGCGATCTGTCTCATGATATCGTTTGATCTGAGGGAACTTAGAATATGGATTGTACTCAACGTGTCTATCAACGAAATCGGTTTTGTTTCGGTAGAAGTTGTTCGCTAAGAATATACACATCCAATCCATCCACACATCGCCTGGTGTTGCTGTTAGCATGATCCATTTGTTTCTTCGAGCAATCTTAATAAAAGATGTGCCCCATGAACCATAACCAATTGCTCGTTGTTCATCAAATAAAAAGAAAGCGTCTTTAACATCAAGATACTTTGTAATATTATTCCATGAATCAACAACACCTTCAATACCGAGCATCTCTAAGTCTCGGTGCCACTCTTTATCGTTTCGCTTTTTAGCTACTGTGATAATATACAGAGGTAAGTCTCTATGATTTTCCAAATAATAGAAAAGGCCAGTCAGGGATTTACCTGACCCAACCTTTCCACATAGCACGGATCCATTATGTAATCTATTTATGGCTTTACGCTGGTAATCATAAAGCTCTATCTCATACCCGTTATTAGAAACCATATTTACGTCGTAGTGGATTATCCACTACATGAATATATGCATTCTTAAGGTTAAGACGAGCGTATTGTCCATCTGGGCTTGGGTCACGACGAGCAATCGTCATATCACAAGCTGCAATTTCCATGTCATCCAACATTGACAGTTGGTCTTCGTTTGTCAAATATGTACGTTCATGAGATTCAACAAGGTCATCAGTTCCAAGAGAACCGTCATCATAAATGATTGCTACTGATGGCATACTGAATTGTGTGTAAACACGAACCTTGAAGAAATATGTTGGCGTGTACATATCTGGGTTTTCTTGCATTTTCAATTCTTGTTCAGGTGTAGTTGCTTTTGGTTCGTATAGTTTCACATTGATACCATACTGTTGAAGTAAGTCTACATCTTCTGGTTTTACAGCGACGTTAAAATAACGGTCACCAACTCGATTATACTTTTCCGGACGGCCAGAGAAGTTGCGAGCGAATACGAATTGAACATCCTCAAGGATGATTTGCGAATCTGAAATTTGTGTGATCTGTGTCATAGTGTTGTCCTTTCTATTCTGACGTATGTCTGACTTTTTCCACAAAAAATAAAGAGAGGCGCAAAATTTCAAGAATTTTGTTCTTCCTCTCTATTATGTGCCATGGAATTCCTGCGTGAGGTTTTCTAACATGAGATTATACGGACTCTGGCGTCTTAATTTTCAGAGTTCCGTGATTAATACTAATAGCTGTTGGAGAATATGCCTCTTGTAATTCAAGAGCGTCAATATAATCTTTAGGCATATCGTCTACAATCTTCGTAATATCTCCAACCTTCATTATTTTTTTCAATCCATTGATTGCTACTTTATCATAGTAAGCGAAGTCAACGTCTTCAATATCGAACTGATCTGTCTGTTTAAACAAATATCCTTTTGTTCCAGTGACAGATTTAAAGTTCTCATCATCTTCGGTCCACATACATTCTGCTCCAGACTTGGACGCATAAATAGAACCGACCTTACCAACGAACTCATCACCAAGGTAAATATGGCCTTTGGATTGTTTGGTGATAAAGAAATCTCTATCAACTAATTCTTCTTTGGTCCAAACCCGTTTAAGTAAATATGTATTCGCATACTCTGCTCCAACAGGAGACCAACTGTCATCTTCGAGCTGTGCAATATAAACCGCGTTGTTAATTAACGCCATTCGTTTGTACGTATGCTCATGAACAAATTTGTAATTATATTCTGGTCGCGCACCGAAGTCTTCAATGAACTTAATAATCTTCTCATCTGCATTTGGAACTTTCACGGAGTCGGTCTTGATATGACAGACTTTGTATCCTTGTTCTTCGACAGCAAATTTCAAGTCGACCATAAATAACGCTCCACGTTTTGCGACAATATTATCAATATTATCTGGGTGTTTGAATTTATTATCAAACTTAGCAGAGGTCATTCCGTAAACAGAGTTAATAACAATCTTCAATGCAGTAACCAATGGTTTCAAATATTCAGGGTTATCAAGGAACGGAGCCAAGACGCCATCAAACATTTGTTTAACTTCATTGATCTTATTATGTTTCAATAAAACACGGACCTTCAATAAGTCAGCATACCTTTGAGTATACGGTCCGAAATAGTTCATGTTAACTAGTGAGTTCGGATGCATAGACTCAACATCTTCTAGAGCAATATTTTCATACACTCCAGGCTCAGCGTATACAAATCCGCCTTCACCAGTTTCGAATCCACGGTAAGTCGATTTACCGAACTTGTATTCATAACCAGGGAATATACTTGCGAGCTTAACATAGTTAAACTTGTCTTGCGGACGAGGGTCATCACCAAATATAAACTTGGCAGTGAGTTGGTTGTTCGTTGCATTCATCGAGCCTTTGGCAATTGTGGCCAAGATTTCTCGAGCAACATAGTCCGCATATATCGCATCGAATAATTTCTCGGTTGCATCCACATCATTGACGCAGTACTCAACGACTGTATCAATTAATTCGTCAGGCACGGGTTTATCCCAAGGGATTTCCATTTCGACGTGTTTGATACCTAAATCAACTTCCCAACGTTTAAGTGACTGTTTCTTCTGAGAGTATTCATAAATATCCGTGTAGCTTAATTCGTAAGCTGCAGCGTACATTCCACTCTTCGCATTCTTCTCGTTGATGATACGATGCGACTGAGTAAATAATTCCATGTTGTTTGAACCGAGCAAACGTGCATACAGAATATGGTTATCGTATCGACGGTTGTTAAATCCAACCAGAGGGAATGTCATCAAATATTCAATCTGATCTGGCGTTGGGTTAATCCAACGAGTGAACTCATCTTCATGATACTTCTTCCAGACCACAACAAATAAATTCGGATACACCTCGATATCGAAGAACACTAATTCTTCTTTCGGATATATCTTTGTGAAGTTCGTGAGCTTCGCTTCCGTCTTCCCTTCATCGTCTCTCATGGTTGACCATGGAATTTGTTGGAATACAGCAAGACAGTAATCCTTATTGTTCGTAGAACGAATGGCTCTCATAAATACAGCATGACGCAAGTCTGTAATATCATACTCGAGTCCCATGTCAGCTGCCTTCTGAATTTCATGAGCAATAAAATCAATTGTTGGTTTTGTATTCGGATGACTAGGTTCTTTACCTTCAATCATTCCTAGTTGACGCTTTACAAAATTACGGAGCGTCTTTTCCGTATATGTGATTTCTTTGATCTGGTCGTACATCTCTCTATCCTTCTTCTCCTTCAACGGTAAGCCCGACGAAATATGAGATAGCTGGAGGTTGTTAGATGCTTTATCAATTCGTCGTAAAGAGGACTTACCTCGATACACTTTGATTTCAATATTCTTTTCGACCAAATTATCCAACTCATTCACGTTACCATCGTAAATATAATGCAAGTGAATCCCTTGTCCTGATTTAGAGACCTCAGCATAAGTCGGTGGAAATTTAGAAGCTGCTTCTTTGTTCAACTCCAAATTCTTGTTACCATTCTCATCCTTCAAATCAAAATCAAGAATAACATGATTGAGTGGGACCTTGACCCAGTGTAATTTGTTTGTCTGAATATCCGACAGCTTAGTCACGACATTATCCCATTTTTCTGATGGGTTTCCATTTCTTAAAGCTGGTTGTGCTGGATATTCTGCTGCGAGTTTATTAAAGACCTCATTATGGTGGTCGAACTCCAACCAATTGTCAGGAACAACAGTATCATCTGCTTTCGTCGTACCAACGACTCCTTCAGGAAATGCGATGTTCCACCTAAACCCTTTAAAATAATTATTTACGCGTGTGCCATCAACATGACTGTCCTTCAGCATCGTATCAAAATATCGAAGTGCTTCGCGTTTGATAGTTGCCTTATATCCGTCTGTCTTCCATCCCATGTCTTCCAGATACTCACGATATAACTCACTGATTTGTTTCAGTGTAATACCGTTTTGCATATGGATTGCATTGCTGCGAATGAAGTCAAAGATATGGTCAGTCTGTTCTGCCATGTCTACGTCGAAATAATCGTCATAATAATCAAATCCTAATTCTTCAAACCTAGATATAGCCATGTGAGCAATATAAGGCAGCTCATACTTAATCTGACTCATCAACTGATTATATCTCGTATGACTAACCTTCTGTCCACTGGGGTTCACAACAATAGCTCTTCGAGTAATACCAGAGTCTACGTTACGAACTTTGTATCGTTGGTTTGAGGCTGTAATTAACAACCCAATAAATTTAACGTCATAAGGCTCTTTGAATTTCTTGTTGACTGAAATGGTTTCATGCGAAGTCAGTTTCAACAACGGAGTATCGTTATAAATATGACTGATGTCCGTATCCTCGTCAATCAATAATGGAACCTCTTGAATTTGTCCTGTTGCAAATTGGTCAGCACTCGTGAGCAATTTCAAATCAATCGTTCCACAATAATCTTCAAACAGCATTCGGAATATTTTTAGGACTGTTCCCTTACCGCTACCTTTCGAACCATACAAATACATGAACTTCTCAATCTTGTACATCTTGTTCGTGAATAACGCTCCCATGAACCAGAGGATTTTGTCTAGCTCTTTTGGAAGATACAATGTCCCAATCAATTCCTTAAACGCAGTAGCCTCTCCCTCCTGAGGAGAATATGTTAATTGCGTTGTAGCGTAATCTCGTCTCTGCATCTTGTGGTCAGCGAATAAAACTTTCTGGTTGAAAGAAATATCACTTGCTTCGCATGCTTTACAGAAATCTGCAAATAAACGAAACTTGCCAGCAGATGCTTTACGAATCTCTTTTACATCTATTCGTAACCCAGGACGACCATCTTCCAATTCTCTTGCCTTACGCCAAAGCAAAGAGTCAATATCATAAAATAGGTTCTTCTGTTTCGTGTCCCAGAAACTTCCATTCCAATATGCGTAGAACTTGGAACCTTTAACAACCAAGTCTTTCGCGTCGCCAAATATAAAGTCAGGAGAAACCTCATAATCGACAGTACGATTATTGGAAGTGAACTTTTTCACAGACACATCTAAAAAATCCACTAAATTCTACCTCCTTGTGCTGCACACAGTTTTTGCCCTCGATTTCCCATTGTCTTTATATACAGTTCACTTTTTAACTCATTCCTAATAACAATAGAAAATGTGAGATTTTACCGTGCATTTGCGGGTTTTTTAAGTTTTCCCCATGTTTTTTCGGGCAGTTTCACCCAATTTACCTCAAATATTATAGTACGCCAAGTAGCTGCACAAAAAATTTTCATGTGTTGAAGCCGATTTTTCGGGCAGCAAAATGAGGCAAAACCAGCAGTTTTCCTAAAATATCATAGGATTTTCCACCAATTTCACCCCACAAAACTCCCGATTCGGCCCTACTTTTTGTCGGTTAACCAGAGGATTTCGACGAAATAATGCCCATTTTTACCCTTAAATCCGTGCTCTGCCACCCGAATTTGGTAGGTAAAACCTTGAATAACAGCCCGTCCAACAGTCCCAAACAACCCCATAAGAACCGGATTTCGGTCCAAATCTATATGCCATCCACGGATTGTATCGTCCGAATTCTTCAGATATACCGCATCATGATGGTCCAATACTATAGGCTTTTTACTCATTAGTTTTCCTCTTTTCCTTTCAATGCAGCTTCAAATTCCTTATCATTCAAGTAATAATGGTACGAGAGAATATGTTCTTTTCGAATAACTGCTTTCTCTAATGTTTGTGTTGTACGACCATACACAATGGTTACATAATTGTCAGTCATAGTAACTCTTCGAACATGTCGAAATACTTCAGGAAATTCACCAATCGTAAATCGTTTCTGTTCTTGATATTCTTTCGAGTAGACAGGTACCAATACTTTGAATTCTACCTCAGTATTACTCATTGATAACCTTCTCTTTCGCGTCCTTACCTACAGTCGTTGTAATCTTACCATCTGGTTCAACAGTAAATGCAGGTTTCTCTTCAAGACGTCCATCAGGAAGCAGCAAATACCAACCATCGTTGTAACGAATAAATGCATCTGATTTCATATCGCCATTCGTAGCTTCCAAGTAATACCAGTTGTCATAGTATTTAACCCAACCAGTAACCATTGCTCCACTACGGTCAAAGTAGTACCATTTACCATCAATTTTCTTCCAGCTAGTGGCCATATATCCATCTTTGTCAAACCAATACCACTTATCATCAGTGTGTTTGACCCAGTCATTAGCTACCATATATCCATTTACATCGAAGTAGAACCAAGATTTGTTTTCTTCAATGTATTCGAATTTGCTTGTAGGATAACTTCCATTCGCATAGACGAACCAATATCCTTTAGAGTCACTGTTCCATCCCGTCTTTACTTCTTCTGCGACAGCATCTGGATTGGTCAAACGGTATACGTAGAAATATGGACGACCGGCATACATCCAAATATCATCGTGATCATTCACAGTGATTCCATCAAAGCGGTAGTTACAGTGGATGATATTGTTCTCATCAATAAAGATACCGGTATGTCCACCAGCACCACTAGAATATCCGCGACGTCCCCAGATGAAGATATCCCCACGTTGAGCATCCCAAGGCGTGTTCTCAGCAATCAATGTATATCCATTATCCATCAACCACTGGTGTTCGTATTCGGTATTGACTGCCCAACCAGCAGATGAAGCTCCGCCAGAACGTAGAGCGTAATAAATAGAAGATGAACAGTCGTAGCTATCTTCACCGTCACGGTATTCCATACTGTAGCTTACTTGCCCTTTACGAGCACTCATCCATGCAATAGCAGTTTCTGTATTAATTGTCATTTGTTTTCTCCTTTTAATAGTTTTTCCGTAGTTTCTTTTGAGATTTTTAATTGTTCGCAGATTTCATTCCAGGTACCCGTCTCAACGTAATGAATAGGATTTCCATTCTTATCGTATTGTTTACGAGATGTAGATCCTAGTCTGATTTCTCCAGTATATCCATCATTGCTCATATACATCACCCTTACTTAAGTCAAATTTTGGATTATAATTCCTAAACATTGATGATTTTTCGTCTGGAATTCGAATTTTAGTATTTAGTTTTTCATCGATTTGCTTGTACAACTCGTATAAATATTCTGGAGCTGGATAATGATGTCGCACACCGCTTTGTTCTGTTACGATGAACTCCTCTGCATGCACTTCACCATATATAATCTCAATGTCTTTGATATCATAGTAAGTGATTTCTTGTAAAGTAGATCGACAGGTCACAATAACAATAGATTTACTCATCGTCATCCTCCAATCCCTCGAAGATCTCTTTAATATCTTCTTTTGGCACACCCAATTCTTCCAGCAGTGACTTAGTTTTCATAAGACCTTTCCCAGAACCACGTGAAGCCATCACGATAACATTACTATTACCGCGCGAACCTTTCATTACCACTCCACGAGCTTTATCTTTTGCTTTGGTCATACTACGACCTTTGTTACGATAATATACCCCGCGTAAGATAATTCCACGAATCCATTCACGCAAATATGGTGGGATACCAGCATTGCCCATTAAGGCTTCCATATAAGAAACGACATAATTAGGATCAAATTCATTGTCAGTAATACATTTTATAATACGTGAAGTGTCATCATCAAGATCCGCGGGTACCAACATTTTTTCATCACGTTGTTTTATCAATACGACACTAATAATATCATCGGTAACCTCTTCAATAAACTTTTTTAAACGATCTGCTTCTTCGTTAGGGTGTACCTGTTCAACCTTATTGTATTCTTTCATACATTGAGATTTCAATGAATTCTTATAAGCTTGTGAGAAGTTAGGAAACACATCAATATGTTTCTGAAGTTCTGATATTGGCACATTGTTCTTGATAATTTCTTTGACAGTAGTTTCCGCAAAATTCACAAACTCATGATATTTCTCCTGGTCATTATATCCCCATACATCAATTCGAGAATATAGCTCACTTAGCATTCTATCAATATACATACCAATAGTCTCCTCAGGCAACTCAGTTTCTATTTCAGCCCCTAAAGGTTTAAATCCATTATCGCATTGAATCGTTTTCCAATTTTCACCTGGAGTTCTGAATATGTGCGCTCCATATAATGAGTTAATCATACGTTTGTGATATAATTCATTATATTTTACATCAGAATCGTCACATGTTTCAATCAAATCCTTCACGGCATGGAAGCTTTTGTTTACCACATCATCTTCCGCCTGTACACCCTTCAACCAGCACGCAGTCATCGCAGCATAGTTAGATAGGTCCTCAAGGGTGTCTAGGAGGCTCTCAGAGCCCACCTGCTGCGTTTTGGAGTCGTCCGTGAGGGATTGTAAGCGGAGCATTTTGTCTTGCATACGGACCAAACTAGCAATGATTCCGAATTGGTCCAATGACTCCTCAAATGAGTTGCCATAGTCGTGATTTTTACGACAGAACGTATCATACTGTCCATCGTATTGTGTTTTCATTGTTGTTGGGTTTAATTTAGCCATTTTTCTTACCTCCGGTTAGTTTTCTTACAAATTCATTAACGCGTTTAGCATTTTCTTTGATATATTTAATATATTCATCAATAGGTTCATTTATATTTCTAGTCATTTTCTAATAACCGCATCCAGTTCCAGGAGGATATGCTTTATGATACTTATCCATAGATTCAAAATATTCGATTAATGCAACGTTTGATAGTGGAATATAAACCGCCTCTCGGTTGTCATCTTCTAACTCAATTTTTAGTAGATTGATTCCTTCAGCTAGGAAACCATAGTGTTTAACATCTAGATAAAGATGAACTGCAATACCTCTCCCGTTTTTAGCCTCTTTATCGTCTTTGTACTTAACATATAGAACGCCATTATCTTTCTTGCTCATACCAGCTACCCTCCTGTTCGCCATTTACTAATCTAGTTAATTGAATCACATCTTTATTAGGGACTCTGAATAACTTTAAGTCTTTGTCATCTGGTTTTTCTTTATAGTTGATGACTACATAACCATCGACGCGTTTCTCGAAAGATACGCTTTCAACATATCGAATAATCCGGTCGGAGATTCCTCCACTTCCCTTATTATACCATACAATATGGCAGTCTATAATATCTTTCGATGCGCTCTTAGGAATCTTATTAACACCCATCAAATCGTCAAGATACTTTTCGTAATCTGCCTTTTCTTCATACACTACGAATTGAACAATGTTTTCTTTTGGAATATACGTCTGTAGACCTCTCACCGTTTTATCAGCATACTCTTTATAATGTTTAATAACCAGAAACTGGTCTTCGAATTTGTGTTCAATTACGTCGAAAAATAGTATTTGCTTGTTAGTATTGTTTCTTTTAAACTCAATATCGATAACTTTGAGTTTCTCTCTACTTTGTTCCATCAGTCTCTCCTATAGCTGTTTTACAAATTGACTTTCGCTTAATATTTCTAGCAGAACATTAATAACATCTTCATATTGAATGCCCTTAATATCCTTAAGTACATTACACAATCCTTCATGACTAATGCCATGAAGTTCCGAGTATACAACTAAATGTCCCGCTAGGTTGTAAAAATCTTCTTTATTTACCTCTGCATGACGAATATGGATCAAGTCATCATAAAATTCATTACTTAACAATATAACTTTATGAATATAATTATACTCGTCGGCACTCACAACATACTTACCCATAGTTAACTCCTAGTTCAAAATATCATCTGCGTAATATCGCGCAATCAATCCCAATTCGTAGCATGTTTCCACAAACTCATTTAGATATGCTCTATGAGCATCCGGACGTCCTCCTTCTTTATTCTCGCGAGTGTTCCACGCAGATAGATTATAGAAATCAAATTGTTCAGCAGATTGTGTGAACACACGGTGTAAATAAATGAGTGGAAATTGGATCATCGCATCTTTGATTTGTAATGACGTCATCGCCACATTGTTCCATCCGAAGAAATAGTCCTCGGGACGAATCGATAAGCCAGCAGCCTTCCGCAAGTCTGCTACCGTAATAATCCCTCCACCACGGAGAATATTCAGCATAGAATCCAACCACATAGCTAATTGGTCCTCTTTTGTGACATCAATTCCCATCTCTCTCAGCTGTTTTGCTTGCTTTGCAAAGTGGTTTGCTTTGATGATAGGCACACGTGTGATTGAATATTTTTGGTTGTTTACATTAACGCTCATTAGGCTTCCTCTCTTTCAAGTTCTTCCCACATCTTTTTATTGTCTTCATCAGATAATGGTACCACGCTACATGACTTAACAGTATCCATATTATAGATAATCTTTCCTTTGCCATGTTGACAATATCGTTCAATGACTAATGCATCGCCAATAACCTCGACCTTAGTTGTGCTGTCATCACCCATAGCTACTGCTTCTTCACCTGCTTTAAATTGAACATATACACTATACAATTGCTCTTTACTCATTTTCTTTCCTGCTTTCTAAATTCTTCTCTACTTCTTTTAAAAGTTTCTCTTCATTTTCTTGAACGATCTTTGATTTGCCAAAGTTCGAACGGTTTCCTCTTAGACCAACTCCATATCGGTCAGCCAAAATAATGTCTTGATTACTATGAATATAATGAACACTTCTAGAATAGTTTTTCTCAGCACCATCAAATAAGACTTTTGCTATCATAGACTCTGCGGATAGCATGAACTCCGGTAGATCTCTCGAAATATACACCCGTCCAGATTCCAGTTTCAACCGAATCATCTTGAATTGGTATTTCACAAGAGCGTCTGCCATATACTCATCATACTTCAATCCAGTATTACATAGTTCGGATATAACCCTGAGTAACATATCCGTTGATGGAAATACCAATACCCGAAGATCCATCGGTCTTTCCGATAGAATAATATACGGATGTAGATATCCCTCAGTTCCCTCAAGCAAATCATACGGTTCAGGGATATAGATACTTACGTTAGGCCCATACCGAAATCCGGTTAAAAAACCTCCCCCGAGGAAATTTCGGGATTGGTTTTCTAGGATTGGTTTGTAATGATAAGACTTTCGAAATGCATTATAGAGAATTTTACTTTCCTCTTTATGAATATCTACTCGGTCATGCTTTTCAAAAAATGCCATGATGTTTTCAATCATCTGAATCCCTCCAAAACACTTTGTCACTAATATATAATCCATCATTCGGAATATTATGGATAAATTCCTGCATTCCAAATGACCAAATCTTCAAATCAGGATTGAATAAATACATATGATGGATCTCACAATGCATGTTAATGACTTGAATAACCTTCTCAATCTCTCCTTTAGATAACAATACAAATAATCGATCCAAGAAGAAATCTCTGACAGCTACATCTTTGTCAATGATACAAATATAAGGAGCGCCAAAGGCAGCATCCTTCACGATAAAGAACGGACTGCCCGCATCAATGCTACCTTTATGACGAATACGTCCTGATCGATTGAATACAAATGAGAATCCATAGAGTGGAAACTCAAATAAGGCATCTTTCTCCATCAAATAATGGATGACACTCCATCGATCACTCTCATGATATACTTGCTCCATGTCAAATGAGGAATCCAAATAGGTTGCTAGTTTGTACCAACGAGTTTCATTATCCTCTGGATCCAATTCTCGAGTCCAGCTAGATAATAACAACTGTCTTTTCTCAATATACTCTTCTAATTTACCTTCTAAGCTTGTATCCATTGCCATGTTACGCAATAGAAATAACGCTATAGCACACTTTGCTCTAGTTGTCCATCTCTTGATACGTTTAAGCATTACTTATCTCCTTCAATCCCAAATACGAGCGGCATTTTGTCGTCCACAATTAGACTGACTGCGTGGTTATGCTCGTGCCATAGTGTGTTAGACTCATTGTATTCGTTCTCCGGAATATGGAATAGTCCATAAGTACCATCCGCATTCGCTTTGCCTTGACGATGATGTTCAAAGAATGAAATAATGGTGTCATGAATAACCGGATCCAAATCAGATTTTAGATCCAGACCCATAGTATCTAGAATCCAATCAGCATACTGCTCGACAGTTCCAATGTTCGTAGCGAATTGAAGACGTGTCGCATAGTAAATAATCGCTTCGCCAATAGAAGCCCAGTCCGAATAAACCGTTCCAAATTTGAAGTATTCGGTGCGGTCACGAATAATATCATCACGTAGGTTATTATCTCCAATATTCTCTTTCGTTGGGATGTATTCCCATGAGAATAAGACTGCCAAGTTATCGCGTAGTTCTTCGTTCTCAATTCCTGCTCTATCCATTACCAATGCACGGTAGTAATCGTACGACTCTTGTGTGTTGTCGTCATAAATACGTTTGTCGTGCTCCATATCATTCACTTTCAAAGCTTTAATTTGTGCTGTCATTTCCCTTGTTTGCTCTATAATATCATTCACAGTGCGTTTGTCATCACGGTGGTTTAAGAGCTTTGTCCCTTCTTTAAACTTACGAATATACTCATGAACGTTTCCGTCCATATCATGCTCTTCAATTAACTCTTCTTTAAGAGGGTTATAGTCAACCCCAAATTTCTTCTCATATGGTGTCAACTCACGTTGAATATCTCCTTCCGGAGTTTTATACCAGTCCATTCCATCGTCTGGTAGTCCATCAATCTCACGCTTCGCTTTGTCGAATTCTTCTTCACGCGCTTTATTTGCTTCTAGTTTCTCCTCCACTTTTTTAGCTTCGGCAGCAGCCACTAGTTCCTCATAAGATAATCCTTCAGCTTCTAGCTGATCTTCTTCCTTCCACCATTTGTAAATGCGATAGGCGCCGTATCCAGCGCCCGTCACACCTACCAATGTTAAAATAACTTTGATAGGAGCTTTCATTAGTTTAATTCCTTTCTAGTCTTCTTGGGCATAAGGTCTTTGAAATTAGTTGTAGCATATAGGTTACGTGGTGTCTTCCAGCGAACGTATAGTTGTGCTTCATATTCTTGCTTATCATCGTTCCATACTTCATGTGTATCCCATTCCAAGAAGAATCCATCGCCATCAGTCCATCCAAATGGTAGAGCCGCTTTCGGTACTTCAAATCCAAGCGCATCCAATACTTCTGCAAATGTGATCATACCTACTTTGGAAATACGAGCGGTCATTAGATCGTCTACTTCACGTACCCAAGCTTCATTGTATTCTGGGTCATCCGAAGCATAGTTTGAAGAATATTTAAACCAGCGTCCATAGAAATCGCCTTCATTAGGTACGATTGATTCCACTTCAATTTCTTTACCATCTACTTCAACCGATTTTGTTTCCAAAGGCGCGTCAATTTTCTTGAATGTTTCTTCATCCAGTACAGTCTTCGCACGTAAACGATAACGAGCATGTTCTTCTGTAGCCATCGCAAGTGCAGCAGATACAGCCTTCAGACGATTTGTTTGAATAGCAAAACCTAATACAATCGCCGCAGTAGATGCTGTTGCAACCGCTACAGGCACAGCCACGTCTTTCGCAATATCCATTACCACTTCTTTCTTAGAATATGGGATGTTTGCTTGATCAAGTTCTTCGTACTTCGCTTTGGTCTTTTCCAATTTCTTACCAGATTTGATTCCTTCATACACAGAATATCCGTATCCTGCAAGACCGACACCAAGTAAAATAAACGGAGCATACTTCTTCGTCAAGATTTTAGATGTAGTATATGTTGTTTTAGCTGCTACTTTGATTGTGTTCATGTTTGGTAATTTCATTTTACTTTCCTCCAAGAATATCTTTAGCCCATTTTTCGTCGACATAATTTTCACACAATAATGTGAATGCTGCATAGTGTTCGGATGTGAATACAGAATGTCCACGAATCTCTTCTGTCTTATGAATATGATCAACATGGTCAAACGCGATCGTCCAACCGTGATCAATTCCCTTAGTATACACAACGTTTTTCAAATCTGAAAATAACATTGGACGGTTTTCTTTACTTTTAACTTGTGTTTTTGGATATAGTCTAATTTTCATCTAATTTCTTTAGCTCCTTTGTAATTTCTTCATACGTTTTATCGATTAAGGAATCAATAACGTGCTGTTGTTGCTGATGACGAATAAATAAGTCTGGTGTATCCCAGAACTCATTCACACGATATCCCTCATCTCTACGGAATAGGAATATCTTTTTGTTATGTACAATAATATAGCCTTCCTGGAACTCGTCTAAACTTTCGATATCATGCCAGGTATCGATATAGATTCCATTCTTGACAATAATACAACCTAATTTAATTTCTTTTGTTTTCATTTAGATTGTCCTTCCCACCATGATAGACCAATAAATACATCAATGGCACAAATAAATATAAACGCCCATACGGCTTGTATTTGTAGGTTCAAGATTGCCCATAGAAACGCTGAAAAGGTGAGCAACGAGAAATTAACCAACAGTATACATAAACCGATGATTATTCCTACAATGAATCTCATTTGCTTTTACCTACCCATAGTATCGCCAAAATAATCCAACCAACCGGTGGGGTGCATAACAATACAAGTGTTCCAATCATTTTTTTCATTTTAGTTTTGTCCTTTCATAAATTCTACAATACCATGCATATAATGGCTCTCATCAACTTCATTTCCATCTTTATCCTTGATGTACAAAATATCTCCGTCTAGATTTACATCAAAATGCTCTTTCTTCATTAACTTACCAGTAAATTGGTTTCTAATCTCTACCACTACGTTACTCATTTCAGTTTCTCCTTTTATTTTTCTTT
>ENA-OWMA01000027-OWMA01000027.1-human-metagenome-genome-assembly--contig:-NODE-27-length-20766-cov-6.555405_pt1 | contig 20766 bp, 21 predicted proteins | sample MGYA00245357_ERZ651120 | MGnify/ENA primary metagenome ERZ651120 (study PRJEB26857, sample SAMN00036273) | human metagenome | isolation source: G_DNA_Saliva | study: EMG produced TPA metagenomics assembly... | reverse complement strand
TTAAAGATAAAATACTTGAAAAATTTCCAAATCAAAAAATTTCAGATAAGCTCATAAAAGAATCAGACTTTGAAATATCTATTGATTTTATAAACAGAGAATTCAATATTACAATTCGAGAGTTATGTAAAAAATACAATATTCCTTACAATGAAAAAGTACATAAACTTGTTACAAAAGAAGAGCTAGATGAAGAAATTTTTAGCTTAGTTGAAAGGTTTGGCTATGTAAGCAAACCAATTATGGAAAAATATTCAACCTATGGTCCAAAAATTGTAAATAGAATTTATGGAAATTTTTCTAATATGTATACGAAATTAAATATTCAAAGACATCCGTCAGGAAGATCTCCATCTAATGAAGATCTAATAAAAGATTTCCTTGATCTATATCACAAACATAAAGAAGTTACATGTGATTTAATAGCAAAAGAATCAAAATATTCTTTTGCTTGTTATAATGATAGATTCGATGGTATAAATAATCTCAAAAAAAAGTTAAATATAAAAGAAAATAAAAAAGGAAGACCTACGAATTGTTCTATTGTTTTTAATAAAATTTCAAAATTTTTAAATGAAGATTATTGTTTAGAAAAAACATTTGATTGGTTGAAAAGTCCAGTTACTAACCATTATTTAATGATAGATGCTTTTTTTCCCAATTTAAATTTAGCTGTAGAATATGATGGGCCTCAGCATTTTAGAAATGAAAAAAGATATTACAAAAATAATAATGATTTTTTATATAGGATATTTTTAGATATAACAAAAAATATCCTATGTGAAGAACATGACATCAAATTAGTAAGGATTAAGTATACCGACAAATTAACAGATAATTTTTTAAAAGAAAATTTTACTTAACAAAATGCGGCCAGGCCCTCTTACTGCGGGTCTTGACAAACAATATATTTCTTGTAAAAATGGTAAATCAGATGTAGAATATCCTATTCATGGTATTGAAAATATTTTAGATAATACTTATGGCGTAATTGCATATCAAGAACAATTAATGCAGATATCTAAACAGGTATCTGGATTTGATGATAATCAAGCTGATTCAATTACTAGAAAAATTACGGCAAAAAAACGTATAGATTTAATGCCTTTTATGGAACGTTGTCATATTTATGGCAAGAAAAACTGTAAAGGCCCTGAAGGTTGGGAACAAGATGATAATGCTCCTTGGTATGATCCTAAAGGAAAATATGGTCCAGAAATTAAGGGCGCTGTTGCTAATGGCTATACACCAGATGAAATGAAATATTATTTCAAATATATTTCTGGATTTAGCTCGTATGCCTTTAATCGCTCTCATGCTGTAGCATATTCTTTTATCAGCATGTTGACAACATGGTTAAAATTATACTATCCGGTAGAATTCTATTCAGCATTCTTATCGATGCAAGCTACTGAAGATTTATTGCGGTATATTCCGATGATTAGAAAGGAAGGTATCGATGTTAAAGTTCCGGACATCAATATATCTAATCGGGATTTTACTCCTGATGGAAATAATATCTTATTTGGTCTTGGGTCCATCAAAGGTGTTGGCGAATCTTCTATCCCAGCTATTGTAGATAATAGACCATATACTTCATTAAAAGATGCATTAGACAAAATAGGTAAAAAAGCTTTTAATAAACGTGTTGGTGAAGCATTGATTATGTCGGGTGCTTTTAATAATTATAAGATAAATCGTAATGAACTATTAAATGAATTTCATGAAATACGTAAAGATAAAAAAATCGAGATATTAGATATCGACGATTTTAACGAAGACGTAATTATGGATTATGAAATGCAATCGTTAAGTTGCCCAGTAACATGTACGCCAGAATGGTTTGATTATGAAGATGGGCACGATGTATTTAAAGTTCCGATTAAGATTACTAAGATCGACGAACGCAAAGATCGTAAAGGCAATCTTATGGCATTTTGTGAAGGCGATGTCGGTGGTGGTGTTACGATCGAACTTATTATTTTTAGTTCGATATATACAGCCAACCTCGGAATTATTCGCGCAGGACATACTGCTTTATTTGATGGTGAAAAACAATCGAATGCTAAATTAAAAGTTAAAAAAGTAAGCTTGTCTTAATGACAAGCTCTTTTTTTTGTTTGTAATATAATTTTGTAAATTAGATATTTTTTTGTAAAATTAATGAAAAGGACATTTAATTATGGCTGATATAAAAGGTAAAGTTCTTGTCGAGAATGGTACTGGTGGTAAAGATTTATTTAACCCTAGCACCACAGCCGATCAAGTCGTATTTAGCGACGGCGAAACTCTCGAACAGAAGTTTAAAAAATGGATCCCAAAACATTCGATTCTTTCCGATCGTTCTGGTAATTCTGACCGAAGCGATTTAAGTGAAGATACTCGTAAGTTTATGGGACATCCTATCGAAGATTTTTTATTGCGTGACGAATTATTAACGACATTAACGAAAGCTGCCGATACAAATTGCTGGAAGCAAAGTGTTAATAGCGTTGCCGATTTGTTTACGACATATCCCGATGCAGTATTAGGTGATATTGCTGCAGTTAATAGTGGCGATACAGCCGGTTCTATTTACCGATTTAATGGTACTGACTGGGAGATTTTAGTTAGAAATGGAAAAAGTATTTTACCTAATGCTGTTGTTGATAAAATTAATCAAAGCATTGTTCTTCAAAAAGTAGAATTCGGTTCTAATAAATGGGTTAAAAATGCTACCGATGATTATCAACTCACGTTAGAATTACCGAATGCCGAAGTTGTTAAAGTCGTAATTTACGACGGACAAATTAAAAAAGCTTCGACAATTACTTCTGAAGTAACAGATTCTCAAGTATTATTACGAAGCGTATATCCTGAAAGAGGATATGTTTTATATTATAATACTCAAATGAGTAATGTTATTGAACATGGTGATACTGTATGATTCAAAAATTAATTCAGCAAATTGGCTTGCAGAAAATCAATGCTAAAATTAATGAATTCGATGCTGAAATTAATAGACTTAAAGAATTATCTGATAATAGACCGACTAAAGAAAATATCGGTAGCTATATAGAAAATGCTATGCGAGATATTCGCAATGCAATTCAAACGGCTAAAAATAATTTAGCTGCCGCTATCGAACTAATAAAGAATAAGATTAAATTATATTATACGAAAGATGAAAGCGATGCTTTATTCAATCGCATACAAGACTTAAGTAATTTTTTATTAAAAGATCAAGATATTACGTTACGTAAAAATCTTAATGTCGGTAAATCGATCGAACTAAACAATACGTCTGGTCCGGTTATTACGTTTCCCGACGGTTCTTTAGAAATTCGTCCCGGTGTTTTAAAAATAACGAATAACGGTAATAACGTATTTGAAATACGCGACAATATCGTATATAATAACGGGCAAGAAGTCATTACAGGTATTTCTAGAATTAGTCCAGGTAACTGGATTGAACTACCTAATAGTCGTAATTTAGGAGTCGGACAATCCGTATATTATGGCGACGCTATTAACGACGATGCTAACCAATTATTAATTCTTATGAAATATACTGATAGAATCGATAACGATCATATGTATATCGATCATATATTAATAGAATTATCATTAGGCATTCAACGATATAACCCATCGTACTGCAATATTAATTTAGCAAATAATTATATTAAGCTAGAATCTAATAGATGGAACGGTACGATTTATAGAGTATTTTATCGATAAGGAGATATATTCATGGAACGAATGAAAGAACAATCTACGTCGGTAAAAGCTACGCAAGAAATTAATAAGATTATCGATGAATATAATGTATTAGAACAAGAAAATAATACGAATAATATTACGGCTGGTGAGTTTATTAATAAATTTAATGATATTAATAGAGAATATAATACGGCTCGAAAAGAAATTAGTAAGTCGTTAGTCGATGAAAAAGCTAGTTGGCTAGAAAAAATAAAGAATTATTTTACGAGATCAGAAGACGATGCTCGTTATTTAAATAGTTCTAATAAAGATAATTTTATATCGAAAGCTACCGATTGGATTTTAAACCATACATTAACAATGGATAATGCTGTTATTAATGCTCATAAAAGTGATAATATTTTAATGACAATTAATGGCGTTAAAATTATTATGGATGGCGATTGGCTTAAAATGATTAATCCAGACGGATCAGAATTATTTGCTAAGAATATTAATGACGGAACAGAACGCGCATTAAATCGTGATCTATTTAAATTAATAGAACGTAAATATATTCCGGCAACTTGGAATATTATCGAAAATAGTCGTGTCGATAATGTAGGCGGTACGGTAACATTACCATCTGGTTGGAATGATTTAATTATCATTGTCGATAATACGACGTCTGATTTTACCTATTGGGATAAACAAAACGAACATAAATTAGCTCCGTCATATGTATATATGTGTAGTGCTGAAGTACCGATTAAATTTTTTACACCATATGCTACAGCTGGTTTAGAAGTTACGAAAACTTATGTTATGCTAACAGCAAAAACAGGTTGGGTAGGCGAAGATTATGACGGTAATAAAAGTCGTGATTTCGGAAAGATCTTGAAGGTATTGTGGCGATGATCGAACATTTAAAAAATAAAGTAACGACTTTTTTACAAGTTAAAAAAATAAACGAAATCATCGGTTCTTTAATTCAATTCGACGAGACTATTTCAGGTAATGCTATTCAAGATTTAATTAATCAGTATAATACTCGTCTTGAAAATATGAAACATTATCTTAATGATAAAGTTGCCGAAAGTATCGATGATCTTAAAAATTTAGTTAATTCGACACTAGCAAATTATTATACGAAAGATGAATGTAATAATCGATTTGTTAAATTAAGCGAGGTTAATGATTTTATCAGGTACGACAATCCAGAAACTAATGGTAAGCTAATTATTAATTCTGGAGATAATCCTTGTATTAATTTTACACAAGGATCGATTAGTACATTGTTTAACATCGATGAATATTCTATCGAAGCATTTCCGTTTGCTATTAAACGTGGAGACAAAACATTATTAGAATTTAATGCTTATGGATTAGTAACTAATAAAACTATCATTACGACAAATAACTATCGTAATTATGTTAAGCTTCCGCAATGGCGCAGTAATCAAGAAATGAATAAAGAAAATTATAATAAGTGGAACGAAGCTTATGCTTATATATACAATGGTTGGAATTACCAGCCAGTATTTATGTTAGTTCATAATGCATTCTTGCGTGGTTATAAACCATGGAATGATCCTAATGATGGTCCACCTTCAAACTTATCTGTATCATTTTTTAACTATTATGCTTGGGATAAAAATCATACAATTATTCAACGTTTAGAACTTAATCCATATGATTATAAATTTTATGTAAATGAAATTTATCGTCAAAGAAGAAAACATCATAGTAGTTATAATCATTTATGGTGGAATTGCGGAGAATATACAATAAAATGGCGTTAGATTTAAATACATTAAAAAATAACCTCAACGATTTAATCAATAGAATTAATAATTTAGAATCATCTGCTATTCATATCGATGGTTATTTAACGTCACTCGATATTAATGAAATGGCATATTCTACTAACGAAACGATTAAAAATTTAGATGTCGATACGATTATTGTTGATGAGAATATATATATTAACGATAACAGTATCGATAACACATCTATTAAGATTAATAAACATGATTTAGTTTTTAATGATACGTTAATATACGATAATAAAAAATTAAAATATGATAACGATATGTTGTTGCCTAAATTCGAAGAATATACTGGCGACTTAGTTAAAGGCGAATATTATATCGTTATTAAAGATACGATTAATAAACCATATCTTATTAATTATCATAGTAAAAATTTTATTTGCGACGATTTTAAAATAGAAAATAATAAAATCATCTGCGATAAACAGTATACTATAAGGAAGCGAGGTAACGCTAATGATTCAAATATTAAATAAAGATAACGTTACCTTAATCGATATTCAGAATAAGATATCTGAAATTCAAGATTATCTTGCCGAATCTAAAAATAGTATTATCGATCAAGTCGTCGATCTTTCTTTAGCGAATTATAAATTCCAAGATAATTATTATAAAAAAGATGTAGCATCTGATTATAATATTGATACGGTGTCTGCTGACACTGTTAAAGGGAATATAACTATCGATGAGAATAAAGTTATGATAGGTGGAAATATTCTTGCCGGTAATTCTTATAATAATAAAGAATTAATGACTGCCGGTGGTAATTCTTATCGATGGAATATATTATCATATAATAATTCAGCTATTAATTTAAATAATACTAACGAATTATTATTAGTATTAAGACAAGATACTAATGTATTTACTTCTTTTATACTAAATGAAGATGGTCGATATTCCGTAAACGGAATCGATATCGAAATTCTTGACGATATGTTGTTTATCGATCATTCTAATTTAGTTGCTATTTATTATCGTTAGAGGTATATAATCTGTGGAAAATTTATCATTAGATGCATTGAACGAAACGATTATGAATTTGTGTAATGATGTCGATGACATTATGACGAAATCAAAAGAAAAAGTTTCGGATTATCTAAAAACTAATGGCGTTACGAATGGTAATATAACATCAGAGTACATCCTTAAAAACAATACAATCGATACATTAAATGTTGACAATTTATTCGTAAAAGATCTACGAATAGGCGGTAAATCTTTTATTAAAAATAACATTATTACTTATGGTAATAATACGTTAGAATTAAATAACATTTTATTATCAAATGATAAGCAGGTGCTGTTTTCTGACGACACCTGCTTTACTTCTTGTTACGATGGAATTTACTCTGTATATTTATTAAAAGGTAAAGCTGAAATTGTCGTATCGGCTATGTATGGTAATAAGAATATAGGCGATATTATCATACCAGTATCGTTATTAAAAGAAGGCGAAAATGCTTTTAAAGGTGTTACCGTTATTAAAAATAACGACGAATGTTCTATAGTGCAGAATGACAATAAACTTACTTTTACTAATATTATTATGAGGTAACGCTAATGAAGCAATTTATCGAACAAGCTTCATTAAACGAAACGAGTATTAAATATCTTGTTTATAAATTGAACGAAGTCATTCGTGTCGTAAATAATAAACCCGATATTCATGATTTTGAATATTGGGCCGATACGATTAAACAATTCGAACAAGACGGAACTATTAATACTTATACCGATCTTCTTGAAGCTTTAAAAAAGAAGCCTGATTTTAATCAGGTTAGAGATACGGTACGAGATGAATTAATTAAATATGTCGATCAAGTTAATCAACGTATTTATCAACCAACTCTCGATCAACTATTAAGAGTAATCGGCGACGGTTTACAAGAATATATTAAACAACATGTCGACGATTATTTAGATAAAGCAACGAACGATTTACGCAATCGTTTATCTACCGAAATCATTCATTGGAACTAAGGAGATTTTTGAATGTCTAAAAAAATTGTTACCCGTGCATACTTCGGTCTTTATAACCCAGCTCGTAAAGGTTTGACTATCGATACAGATAATAATAATTCTGGTAGTCAACCAGCTGTCGATAATAAAGCTGTCGAAGACGTAACAAAACAAGCTACTGCTAACAAAGAAGCATCTGCTACTAATAAAGTATTGGCCGAAGCTAATAAAGCTGCCGTTGCTAAAGTAGCTGCTGATTTAGCTGCTAAACAAGCACAAGACGTTATTACATTCTTGAGCAAAGTTGAAGCAGCTGCTCAATACCAACCAAAAGGCGAATACGTAACCGATGCTAAAGTCGAAGAAAAAATTACGGAAGCACAAGGTAAAGCCGATCAAGCTGCCGATGCTAAATTCGCGACAAAAGCTGAACTCGAAACAGCTACTGGTGGCGTGTCTGCTCAAGATTTAAAAACATTAAAAGACGCGATCGATCTTTTAAAAGATAACCCAGATAGCATTGCTGAAATTGCTAAGAAAGCTGATAAAGATAAAGTATATGATAAAGATGCTATCGATAAGTTAATTAAAAAACTTAACGATAAAGATACTGATCTTGAAAAAGCTATTGCTAAAGCAGCTACTGCCGACGACGTAGTCAAAGCAGCAGAACTTACTGAAAAAGTTAAAGCTATTGTTGATTTAACTCCATTTGCTAAAGCTGCTGAAGTTGAAGCTACATATGCTAAAAAATCTGATTTGGCCGATAAAGCTGATAAAAATGCTGTTAATACTGAGCTTGCTAAAAAAGCAAATGCTAGCGATTTAACTTCGTTAGCTACAAAAGAAGAAGTAAAGGCGAAAGCCGATGCTACGGCTCTTGCTACAAAAGCTGACCAAACAGCTCTCGATAATGTTAAAGCCGAAGCCGATGCAAATAAGGCAGCTGTCGCTGCCGAAGCTGCGGCTCGTAAATCTGCCGATACGTTAAACGATGCTAAAGTTAAAGGCATTGCTGACGACGTATCTAAAATGAAAATCGATGCGGCTCAAGCTAAAGTAGAAAACGAAAAAGCATTAAGCCGCAAGGCGGATCAAGAAGCTGTTAATACAGCTCTCGAAGGTAAAGCTACCAAAGCCGAAGTTGCCGAAGCTAAACAAGCTGCTACCGATGCTGCAAAAGAAGCTGCTAAAGCAAATACTGCTCTTACAAGCAAAGCCGATGCTACTGCTCTCGAACCATTAGCAACTAAAGAAGCTTTAAAAGCAGCTAAAGAAGAATTAGCTCAAGCTGTCGAAGCTGTCAAAACTGCTGCGGCTGAAGCTAAAGCCGAAGCTAAGACTGGCGAGGCCGTAACCGAAGCCAAAGCTAAAGCTGCCGAAGCCGATGCTAAAGCTAAAGAAGTCGAAGCTGCTCTTGTTAATTACGTAACTAAAGCTGTGGCCGACGAAGCATATCAACCTAAAGGCGAATATGCTACTAAAGCTGAAGTACAAGCTATCGGTTCTTTAGATCCGACTACGCTTCAATCCTTAAAAGATCTAGCTCAACAATTAGCAGGTCACGCTGATTTAACAACTGTTCTCGATAAATTAAATAAAGTATTTACTAAAGACGAAGTTAATGCAAAACTTGCGATGAAAGCCGACGTAACTGCTCTTGCTGAATATGCAGAAAAAGCTGACGTCGAATCTAAACTTGGCGATAAAGCTGACAAAACTAAGGTAGCTGAAGATATTCAAGCTGCTAAAGATGTAGCAGATGCCGCTGTTCGTGAAGTCAATACGACTGCTCAACAAGCTAAAGCTAAAGCAACTGAGAACGCTGCAGGTATTGAAGAATTAAAAACTAAAGCTGATAAAGCTGTCGAAGATCTTGGCAAATTAACGACTAAAGTTAATGATCTTGCTCTTAACGGTGGCGCTGGTACAGGCGCTAGCCTGGATGCACAAGCTGTTGCTGACAAAGTTAAAGAAGTGGTCGACGGTATCGTCGCTCAAGAAAAATATATTAGCGAAGCTAAACTTAATCAAAAACTTGCTGATAAAGCTGATGTAAGTGCATTAACTGCTGTGCAAACAAAAGCCGATAAAGTCGCTTCTGATTTGTTAAGCAAAGCCGACGTAAGTGCTCTTGCCGATAAAGCTGATAAATCTGTATTTGAAGCTAAAGCAACAGAGCTCGATACGAAGCTAAATACTCTCGAAACAGCTACTGTTCCTAATTTAATCGATACTAAACTTACTGCTAAGTTAGCTGGATATCAAGAAAAAGGCGAATACGTTACTAAAGAAGCTGGCGATCGTGATTATCAACCTAAAGGTGAATACGCAACAGTCGAAAAACTTAACGAAGTAAAAGTTAAAGCTGAAGCTAACGAAGCCGCTATCGAAGGTCTCGATAAAGACAACTTAGTTCATACTGCCGATTTAACTACGTATGCTAAATCTGAAAAAGTAACAGAAGATATCGCAGCAGCCGTAGGTGGCTTAGGCGAAGTATATGTCGCAAAAGCCGATGCCGAAACTTTTGCGAAGAAAGCTGAAGTAACGACTGAAATCGGTGCAAAAGCTACTGAAATTAAAAAGTATGCTGACGATACATTCGCAACGAAACAACAACTTGATAATGCAACTATTGCTGCTGGCGGTTCTGGCTTGACTCAAACACAAGTCGAAGGTATTGTCGATAATAAACTCGGAACATTAAAAGATGCCGTTCAAACTATTGCTAATATCCAATCTGGTGTTAACGATAATAAATCTTCTGTTGAATCTATTCTTTCTGAATTGGCTAAAAAAGCTACGAAAGATGAAGTAGCTGGTAAAGTAGCGACTACCGATTTCGAAGATGCAAAACAAACGCTTAATACAGCTATTACGGCACAAGAAAATGCATTAGATGCTGCTAAGACTGCATTAGAAAAAGCTATTAATGACAAGTCTGAAGAAGCTGCTGCTGCTTATCAAACTAAAGTAGACTTTGCTACTTGGACTCGTGACGTATACGGTACTGAAATTGCTCGTATTAAAGATGATATGATGACAGCTCAAGAAACTGATGCTGCTATCGATGCTAAACTTGCGACTAACCTCGAAACTCTTAAAGGTATTTTCCAAGTTAAAGGTAATTATTTAACTCGTGAAGATTTAACTAATACTCTTAAAGATGGCTACATTACTAAGAATGAATCCGATCGTTTATATCAAGGCGTAGGCAACTATGCGACTATTGAATATGTCGACGATCAAATCGGTAAAAATAAAATTAAGATCGATGAAGTAAATACATCTATCGCAAATAAACTTGACGTAAGTGCTGCGACTAGTCTATATCAAACTAAAGGTGATTATGTATTACGTAGCGAACTCGATACATTAGCGACTACTCCGACTTTCACAAATGCTATTAATACAGCTATTGCAGGTAAAGGTTATCTCGATAAAGAAACGGCCGACGGCTACTATGCTCCTAAAGGTCAATACGTAACGACTGAAAATATCGAGGATGCAATTGCTACGAGTGCTGCCGTAACAGCTAAACAAGATGCTCTTACTTTTGGTTCTGGTTTATCTTATGATTCTAACACTAAAACATTAACAGCATCTGGCGTATCTGTCGACTTAAGTCCTTATACTCTTAAAACTGATGCAGTTCTTAAAACTGTATATGAAGCTAAAATTGCTGAACTCGAAACAAAAATTCAACAATTAACAGTTAAGTCTGGTGCAACTACTGATCGTCCTGCTGCTCCTGTAGCTGGCCAAATGTACTACGATACCGACTTAAATGCTCCGGTATTCTATAATGGTACCGAATGGAAACCTATGGTAGGTAGCGGTACTGGTGTTGCAGTCGAAGCCGACTAATTTAAATATATTATATAGCTATGTTTCCCGCCGTAATGGCGGGGATTTATATGAGGAGTATACTTAATAATGGCTGAAGTTAAAAAATTTTATTACGTAAATGATCCGGATATCATTCTTAAAGATACAAAGGGTATCGCAAGTGATCCGACAGCACGTTATTTGCTTAGCGCACATGAGGTTGTTGAACGTTTAGGAAATAAACTCGATACGATTGATTTACCTACACATGTTCAAACATATCTTCAAGCTGGCGACGGTATTCATTTCGAAGAAGTTATTGGTGAAGATTCAGAACATACGCCACATCTCGTTATTAAAAGTACTGGTGGAAGTGGCGCAGCCACGGATCTTAGTGCTTATGAAACACAAGCACAAGCAGAAGCTAAGTACTTAAAACTTGACGATATTGAAACTAAATTGAAAGAAAAAGGCTTTATTACTCAAGCTGACTTGCAACCGATTCTCGATGCAATCAAAGCATTAAAAGGTGAATAGTTTTTATTATATAGGGGAGAACAATGACATTAATAAATGCATTAGCATTGTTATATAATATTGCTCCTCAAGCAGTCGAAACATTCTTAACGATGTATACGATTATATTCTTTATGTTAATAATCGATACATTGTTAAGATTGTTCGCTCTTACTTTTTCGAAAAAACCTTTGTGGCATTATCGAACTATTATCGATGTATTTTGGGGAGGCTGGGGACAGCAAAAATCTAGCCGCGTGTTTTATCGCGGCTTTCTCTTCAAATTATTCGAATATAGTATTTTAAGTATTTTCGCATTTTTATTAGATGTGATCGTAATACCGACAAGTATTCATATATTATATTTTCAAGACATATTCGATATCATATCTTGGGTATGTTATGGTTATATAGTATTAACAGAGTTATTTAGTTTTAAGGAAAACATGAAATTAATTCGTTATAATAACGAAATTATTAACAGTCTTCCTAAAGACGTTATCGATCGCATTACCGATGTCGACTTAAATGTCGTGAAGTTTAAATTAAAAGAGAAAAAAGGTAAGAATACGAAATGAGTAAAATATTTAAAATGATGCTGTTCGAAAACGATGGACTTAGTTATACTCGTGTTATTTCCTTTACGTTATTATTACTGCTAGTCGGTGTTACATTATATTTAGTAATTACCGGGCATAATTGGCAACACTACGATACGTTAGCTAATTTAACTGGCGGCGGTTCTGCTGCGACACAAATTGCTAATAAATTTATTAATAGTAAATATAATAGCGAAGTCGGCACGTATAAGGAAAAAAACGATGCGGAGTAAATATTATATTAAATGGTTAGTACTATGCGGAGCTAATATGCTCTGCATGGCGCTATGCTATTTAACAAACTGGTTCGTCGTATTATTTGCCGATAAGTACGGTAACTTACCTAAGATATTTAAATTGTGGCAAACCTACGATAACTGTTTAGATATAGCTTGGATGATATACGAAGGAAACGTGCCGAAATTTGCTCGATACGATTTTAATAAGCATTATTTATATCATTACGAGAATAAAGGCGATGGATATATGATGCTTGGATATGTCGATGTAATCGACGATAATTTTACGTTAAAAGAAAAATTTCAACGATACATATGTCGATGTGCTTGGTTATATCGAAATTGCGGTTATGGATTCGCCTATTATATTTTCGGTAAATATGTACGCTATCGCGACATAAAAATAATTGTCGATCGAAAGGATTTTTTCTTCGCGATCGATACGAGAAATAATATATTTTGTCTTAAAGACGATCGACAATGGTGTCGATATTTTAAGAAAAGTATTTATTTAGGATATAAATTCGCAGGCATTAAAGGGCGTAAATATCCGTTACGATCTATGCTTGCTAATCGTATTAATCTGTTTAGACTTGTTAAGTAATTAACAAGGAAAGGATTAATTAAGTGAATAAATTAAAAGTCGAATCTTTAAAAGTTAACGTGTTAAAAGCGTTACAATTAAAAAAGGCAAAAGCCGATAATAAATATAAAGACGATCAGGTATATATTCAAGAACCTGAAGAAATGATTCAGAATTTTGAAGACATTCAAAATTTAAAAGAATCGAAACAAGATAAACTTAAAGCTGGTAATTCGATTACGATTAGCAGCGATAATGAAATCAATGCTAATGTCGATTTAACTCCGTATTATACGAAAACACAAACGGCTAAATTATTTATGGGCCGTGACGAAACATATACGAAAGAAGAAATTGATGAAAAGACCGGTATGAAAGGTTTACGTGCCGGCGAAAATATTTCGATCGTTAACGAAAACGGAAAGCCTAAAATATCTTCGACAATTGCTTATAAATTAAAAGATAAAATTATGTCGATCGGTAATACGATTTTAGGTAAAGGTACCTCGATTGGTGTTAATGCTTCGGCAACTGGTGAAAATAGTGTAGCTCTCGGTGCCGATTCGCTTGCTACGCTCGCCAATCAAGTATCGGTCGGTAATAGCGAAACTAAACGTATCATCAGTAACGTAGCTGACGGAGTCGAATTAAACGATGTCGTTACGGTCGGTCAATTTAATAAGAAGATAAGTGCAGCACTCGATCAGATTAATCGATTGGCTAGTCAATTATACCCAGTCGGATCTATTTATATGAATGTTAATAACGTCGAGCCTTCTGCTATTTTTGGCGGAACATGGGAAAAAATGCCGGCAGGTCGTATGCTTGTTAATAGTAGTGACGATTTTACTTTAGGTCAAATCGGCGGCGAAAAAGAACATCGTTTAACCGAGGATGAATTAGCTGTTCATAATCATAATTTACAAACTAATATATCTTTTACTATTCCGAATGCTGGTGAACATTATCATGCTATTGGCACTATTGTAGATAATAATGGTGCTTTTATTACTAGCGATAGCAATAGAAGTTATAAAAATGGTTTTAAACTTCCTGAAGGCAAATATTGGACTGGTTGGAATGGATCAAATCATGGAAATGATAGATATCCAAAAACTGATAATGAAGGATATAATTTATTTACTAGTATTAATAAACAGTCTGATACTTCTAGCGTAAATAAAGATATTAATGTTAATACGAATAATATCGGAAAAAATCAACCACATAATAATATGCCGCCATATATTGTCGTTAATATGTGGAAACGTATTGGTTAATTTAAATAAAGGAAATATACATGTCTGAACAAATACAAAATATCTCCGAAGAAATTTTAGAATATAAAGATAAGATTTTTATTAAGATCTTTAGTGATTTTTTAAAGGAACAAAAAGTTCCGTTTCCTGAAAATGTAAAGCATTATTTAGGCTTAATATTGCCTAATACGTTAATAAAACCTCTTCAAGTTTATTTAAATTCTGCCAGAAAAGAAAATAATAATTTTATCGTATCTTTGCAAGGCCCATTCGATAGCTATATCGAAATTAATGGAGTATCTACTAATTTTGATAGCGAAGGTCGAATCACTGATTTAACTGTACCGGCTTTAGTCAAAGCCGACGATATTCTTAATTATTATATTTCTGTCGTTAATTTTCCTTATAAAAAAGATAAACCGGCTAGTTATACAAGTGATAAAACTGCTCAGAATATGATCGATACGATCGAAGTTTCTAATTATTTAGAAACTTTTGAAAAAATCGAAGAACCTGTTGTCGGCGTATTGAAATATCTTAATAGCGTTGTCGCTAGTTATAATGTTGAAGCTTTATGGATTAATAAAACAGATGCTCAGAATGATACGGGTAAGGGACTTGTTAGACTTACAAACAGTTCTAACGTACCGGTAAAAGTAGTATTTAATAATCAAGAACATGTTATCTTAGAAAATAATCATGTCGATATTCCATTCGATTTAGATGAATTCTTGGAAACTTATAAAAATTCTGAATATAATCAAGCTGTCGTAAAGAATTCAGAAGGAACAGAAGTATCGACAGTTGCCGTTACGAATCTTTTGACTCAAGACGAATTGAATAATGTTCGAATCAATATAAATGCTGCGCTCGATAGAACTAGCGATAAAGAATTCCCGGCAAAAATGAAGGTATCTCTTATAAATCCTAAATTCTTCGGCGAAGCCGGATACTATGTTAATTTCTTAGGTTCCGTTATAAAAGTACCATCTCAAGCTGAAGGTACTGCAGGTATTTCTGTATCGAAAGCCGAAGTATTAGCTATGGACGAAAAGAAGAATTCAATATCCGTTTGTGATAAAGATGGGAATACAATTGGTAAACAAATTGGTCCGACAGCTTTCGTTACTAGTAACTTAAAAGTAATAAAAGCATTGATTAAATAAATAAGGAATATATATGTCAAATAAAATTACAGAAATTTCTGAACAAATTAAAGCATTAAAAGATATTACGTTTGGCGAAATTTTTACACAACAATTAAAAGCATCGAAAATTCCATTTCCGGAAAAATTCGAACATTATATCGAACAATTAATCGAAAATGCTCAATTTACTCAAAATTCTAAATTAGAAGTATTATCGGCTGATAAGCAAAGTGACGGCTGGCATTTAGATTTAATGGGACAACCATTTAGCTATATTGAACTTGACAATCAGCATTATAATTTCCCGGCAAACGGACGTATGGATATTGTTGTTCCGTTAAAAGAAAACGAACCATTTTTCGTTGCTAAGTATACATGGCTTCCATATGACGAATCTTTTGAAGCTAATTATACTAAGCCGCAAAATGATCAATATTTTAATAATATTATTAATTCAGTTAGTTTCCCTGAAAAACAAGACAAAGGTACTATCGAAGTTGGTTATTTAATTGGAACTGGTAATAAAGATCAATTATTATTTATTGTCGGAATAAATATAATTTATGGTATTATTTATGGTTATAATGTAGACAATTTAAAGGATAAATTATAATATATGACATACGAAGAACAATTAAAACAAATCCGCGATAACGTCATTAAAAACGTATATCCTGTTATCCAACAACAAGGTTCTTCGAATACTATGATTACTCTTCATTGGACAGCTGGTCATTATGACCAGTTGTTCGATGATTATCATATGTGTATCGATGGATCTGGTAACGTACATGTAATGCAAGATTTAGATAATAAAGGCGCGCACTGCTATCGAGAAAATACTAATAATTTAGGTATATCGACATGTTCTAATTATGGTTCTGAATTAAATGGTGACGGTTTCACTGGTTATTCCACATATGTACCAGGTACAGAACCAGTTAATGCATTACAACTCGAAGCAATGGCGACTGTCGTATATCTATGTTGCGTGACATATGGTTTACCATTAAGTCAAGTATTTACTCATGGTGAACGTTGTTTAGCTCGCCAAGATTTATACGATTATCCGGCAGAACGCTGGGATCTCGATATTCTCGTACCTGAATGCCATATTCGTACCGAAGACTGTGTCCATACTTCTGGCGGCAACTGGATTCGTAATCGAGCTCGAGAAATCGCACGGATGAACGGTGTCGATTATTTATAATAGAAAGGTTTTTTAATGTCTATTATTTCTGAAATTGCTCAAGGCTTAAGCTCGATCATAAAAAAAAATGACGAACTTTTTATGAAAAAAGCTGATGCTCAAAGTTTATTAGACTCGGTAAAATCTCTTAACGTCGTTACGGAAGGTGTCGATAATACGGGCGCTACTGATGTGACGGCTAAGTTAAACGAGGTTTTTACTAAAGCTAACGCTGAGAAGTATGACGAAGTAATTTTCCCGGACGGTATTTACAAGATAGAAAATGTCGTAAAGATTTTCTGCCCAGAAAAAATGAGTCGTTCTTTAGTCGTTAGATCTGAGAATACTTATGGTGCTACTATTTTATGCGATCATACCGATGCGTCTCAAGGTGATATCGGATTTGTATTGACTCGAAATGTACCGGAAGATCTAGACGATATTACTAATGCTTATAATACGACAATCGATGGTTTTATTTTTAAAGTTAAAGACCAAGATGCCGAAGGCAGCAGTTTTAAATTTATCGGTACGAGTAGTGATTTTAGTCAGTTACTATTTACTAATCTAAAATTATTAAATCTTCGTATGACTAATACTAAAGATTGTGCTGGTAATAATATCGATTTAGCTGCTCAATGTAATAATTTGACTATCGATAATGTAAAAGCTAATTATGGTATGTATGCTATATATCTAGAATATACTGATGGCATAAATAATACTATAAGCAATATCGTTTCTAATAACTGTACTTTCTGTCTCTGTACATACTCATATGTCGATTTCGAAACTGTTACTCTTCATTTTGACGATACTGTCGATTTAAATAATGGTACTACGGCTAATTTTTATGCTAATAAAATATCGAATTTTAAATTAACTGGTCGATGGGCTCTTAATCAAAACCCAATGTACATTAGTATTGGACCAAGAGCCGAGATTAGTCATGTTACGCTCGATATTACGCTTGACGATAATGTCGACCATGTACTCGTCGAGGAAAAACCTTCGGCATTTATTTATTTAACCTCACCAGAAAATGCTAAGATTGAAGTTAAAGTAAGTAATCTTAAATTTGATAAATTTCAAGAGAATTTTAATAGCTGGATACAAAAAGGTACTAAGTTCTCTTGGATTAATTCTCCGGAAGTATCTATCTCGCCTAACGGTATAGCCGAATATCCGGCGTTAACTTTATTTAATAATATAGGTTCTACCGATGAATATAGTTCGAGAGGTTTCCTTAATAGAAAATATGAAATTAAGGCAGAAGATGATGCTAAGACAAGAATTTATTTAGGTTACGATAGAACTATTCATGAGAAAAATATTAGTAGTCGAGATGAATTAGCCGATGGCGAAGGCTCAGCCATTTTCTTTGGTTCTAATGGCGTTCCTTATAAAGATGCTAAAGATCATGATTATAGTAATTATACTGCTGGTGTTGCTGGCGATGTATATTTAGAATCCAAGCCAAATCATTCTGGTCATTTCGGCTATGTATCGACTTACAGATACACGACTAAAACCGAGTATTTAGCGGCAGCGGATAAGCCTATTTCTGTTACGAATCATGGTGATAGAACAATGACTTTTGGTTTTAATAAATTCCCGGTATGGGATAACGGTACGTTAAAAGATACGCCAATTACAGTCGGTAGTATGATGAACGTATTAGGCAAAGGTGGCTTTAAGGTTATTGAAGTAAATACCGATGCTAAGACTATGAAATGCGAAATTCCTGAACCTTATAAGGCTGATGTTATTACTTCGTTAGCCGATTTAAGTATGGAAATCTATTTCATGCCAAATAAACCTGTTAATACTATGGGTACGATGACCTACGAAACGATTCCGATTATTCATTCTGGCCCGACGGGAAAAAGACCGACTGAACATTTAGTTATCGGCCAACAATATTTCGATACAACACTCGGAATGCCGATATTCTGGAACGGTACTAAATGGATTATTAGCGCCAGCGATGTCGACGAAAAATTAAAAGATTATGTTCGTATCGATAAGCTTATGGCAAGTGATATTACACAAGAACCAGCGTTTGCTGGACAAATAGCTAAAGTAGATAGTGCACTTTATATTGCAGAATCGACGACTAGCACTAATTCTTGGCGTAAAATTATGTTAGAGCCTAACGATACTTTGTAACAAACAATATATCCCCGTACTTAGTGCGGGGATTTTTTCTGTAATATAGTAGTATATATTTTAAATTAACGAAAGGACATATATATATGCCAGAAACTAATATATACGATTATGAGTTCACCGTTAACGAAAGTGAACCGAAACGTGCTGACATGTTAAATCGGTTGAAGGACAGGGTCAAACATGTCGACAAAAAAGAAGTAATTTCGTCCGACGAATTTACCGACGGCGAATCTAATTTCGACGAAGATAAAGCATTAAGTGCTTTCTTGCTATATAAGTTATTCCCGACTAAAGTAAATCTGTTAAAAGAACATTACACAAAGGGCGAAGTCGATGGTTTGTTGAGCGACCTCGTTGCTAAATATTATTTAAAAGATCAGATCGACTCGATGCTTACCAATTTAAAGAATGATTTAAGAGCTTCGCTCGATACGACTGGCGATAGCCTTAAACAATTAGTTAACAGTCTTAAGTCTGATTTAAGTAAACATCGTACCTTAGAGGAACTCGACCATCCCGATGCTAGTGTTACGACTCGTAAGATTCGTGATCATGCGATTACGAAAGACAAATTATCTGCCGATCTACTATTAAATATCGATGCTAAAGCTAATAAAGCAGGCGATACATTTACCGGCCTCGTAACGTTTAACGAAGGCTTAAAAATACCGTCCTTAGATCTATTAAATACGAATACGTTTCATAGTATTAGTTCGAGTTTAAATAATCGAGGCGAATCCGATTTAGATATCGGTACGTACGATACGACTCATCAAGTAAACTTATGCTCGACTAATAATCCGGGCTGGCTCGACGCTAATCGTAATTTTCAACGTTTCTTAGTTCAGAATGATCTTGACGATATTAATAATAAGATTAATGCTATTAATACTAAATTAAATAGTAGTAGTAGTAATTGGATATATCATAAATTTTTTACTTATGAAGAAATTAGTGCTGCACAAACAATAAAAATTACAAATGAATATGGCGGTTCTGATGATGATAGGAACATAAGCATTTCTCATCAAAAGATATTAGATTTGCCAGAAAAATGGAATATTTTATATGCGTATACTCCACGATGGGGCTTTGCTGTAATTGTAAATGGCACACCATTTAATGCAGTAGGAAATTTTTATGTAGAGAATAATAAATTAATTATTATTGTAAGGCCAAGAGCCTTTGGCTTAGGAAGAAAAGATGTTCAATGCGATATATATATTTCTTAGGAAATAATATATATTCTTAAATCGAAATTCCTACCGACATCTACTAAATTATTTTCAACTTCTGGTCTATTTTTAAAACCATATCGCATACAAATATAGCCATTTTTTATGAACATAGATGCTTCGATTGCATTTTTATTTGTTTCATAAACCCATCGACCTTGATTACTATAACTAGGATAAATTGCTCTAGCATTATTTTCATTAGCTAATTCATTTTTTAATACAATATTAGTATTAACTTGATAAGCAGTTTCGTAATGGAAATTATCTTCACCACCTCTACCATAATCATGTTCTGACATCGTATGATAATAAATACCTGTAAAGTTTTTAGGAACTTTGCAAAGATAAAGATTGCACATATATGTACCATAATTATATCCGACATATTCGATGCGCATTTTCGTACCTTCGACATATTCTAGTTCCATTTTATACATAGAATCGTTACTACTACTACTATTTAATTTAGTATTCTAGTAGTAATTATATCCTCTATATGATATACTAATACTATATA
>ENA-OWMA01000024-OWMA01000024.1-human-metagenome-genome-assembly--contig:-NODE-24-length-22672-cov-13.267498_pt1 | contig 22672 bp, 18 predicted proteins | sample MGYA00245357_ERZ651120 | MGnify/ENA primary metagenome ERZ651120 (study PRJEB26857, sample SAMN00036273) | human metagenome | isolation source: G_DNA_Saliva | study: EMG produced TPA metagenomics assembly... | reverse complement strand
ATCTGGTGGGCAATAGAGGATTCGAACCTCTCACCTCTTCAACGTCAATGAAGCGCTCTAGCCAAATGAGCTAATCGCCCAGATATAATAATATTATCATAACAGATACCTACTATCAAGGAGCGTGGTATAATATTGGTATGAGTGAAGAAGAATTAAAATCTATGAGACACAGCCTAGCGCATATTATGGCGCAGGCTATTCAGCATTTATGGCCTCAGGCAAAATTCGGTGTGGGTCCAGCTATCGATAATGGTTTTTATTATGATATCTATCTTGACAACGGGACAATTTCTGAAGCTGATCTTCCGAAGATAGAAAAGGAAATGCGAAAGATCGTAGTGGCTAATTATCCGTTTGAGAGGCGCGATGTGTCGGTAGCAGAGGCCATTGATTGGGCTATAAGTGGAAATCAGTCATTTAAGGTAGAACTACTGAACGATCTTAAGAGATCTGGTACTACAGTTGCTAGCGAATTAGCTGGAGAAAAAATGGGATCTATGTCTGATAGCGATAGTAAAGTCGAGACTGTTTCTTTGTATTCTCAGGGTGATTACACTGATTTGTGTAGGGGTGGACACGTGGATAGTACTGGAAAAGTTGGCGCATTTAAACTTACTAAGACGGCTGGAGCGTATTGGCGAGGTAACGAAAATAATCCGCAAATGCAGCGAATATATGGTGTGGCGTTTGCTACGCAGGAAGAGCTGGATGAGTATCTGAATAGATTAGAAATTGCGAAACAGCGAGATCATCGCAAGTTAGGTAAAGAACTTGATCTGTATACAACTTCTCCTCTAGTAGGGATTGGTCTACCTTTATTTACTCCTCGTGGTACGATTTTACGAGACATAGTAGCTCAGTACTCGAATCAGTTAAGACAGAAGTTTGGCTTTGAAAAAGTCTGGACGCCTCATATTACGAAAAAAGATCTATATGAAGCATCAGGACATTGGGCTAAGTTTGGAGAAGAGCTATTTTTAGTCAAAAGCCAAGAGACTAGTGATGAAATGGCTCTCAAGCCTATGAACTGTCCGCATCATACGCAAATTTTCGCCTCACGACCGCGAAGCTATCGTGATATGCCGGTAAGATACTTGGAGACAACAACAGATTATCGTGACGAAAAAACTGGTGAGTTGGGCGGATTAAATCGAGTGCGCTCATTAACACAGGATGACAGTCATATATTTTGTCGTAATGATCAGATTGAGGATGAGATTAATAATTTGCTATCTGCTGCTCGCGAGCTATACGGATCGATCAATATGAAGCTCAGGGTTAGACTAAGCTATCGTGACAAGTCCGATTCGTATTTAGGCGATCTTAGCTTATGGGATTCCGCACAGAACCAGTTAAAATCTGCTGTTGAGAAAGTAGGCTTGGATTATTTTGAACAAGAGGGTGAGGCGGCATTTTATGGTCCAAAGATTGACTTTATGGCAACGGATGCAATCGGCCGTGAACATCAAGTTGCAACTGTGCAGCTAGATTTCGTGCAACCACAAAGGTTCGGTTTGGAATATGCGGATGCTGATGGCAATTTTACAACACCAGTTATGATTCACTGTGCCTTATTGGGTTCAATTGAGCGATTCTTAAGTGTGTTTATAGAGCATACTGGCGGATGGTTTCCGTTTTGGGCGGCTCCAGAACAGGTTCGTGTTTTGACGATTAACGACACAGTGCTAGAGTATGTTGATAAAATAACAACCATATTATCAGACATTACCCTCATGAAGCCAGTTAGATATAACGATGTAAGATTTACAATAGATTCTAGAAATGAATCATTAGGTAAGAAGATTAGGGAAGCTACTTCTATGAAGATACCTGTTCAACTTATCGTAGGACCAAAGGATATGGAAGCTTACGAGGTTAGTGTTCGCACGCAATCTGGCGAAGAAAAAATATCGTTGGGACAGCTTGCTGAGTATATAAAATCTTTGTAGGGTTGAGCTAATTGGATAGGTTTATAAAATTGGATAATGGTGTTGATGAAAATCATCTACCGCTAATTGTAATTATTGGTCCTACTGCTAGTGGCAAAACATCATTAGCCATACAATTAGCAAAGAAGTATAGAGGAGAGATAATTTGTGCTGACAGTAGAACTGTCTATCGTGGTATGAATATCGGGACAGCTAAGCCTTCTTTGGAAGAGCAGCAGGAGGTTTCTCATTGGGGCCTTGACTTAGTGGATCCAGGAGATTCTTTCAGTGTGTCGCAATTTAAGGGCTATGCCTGTCAAAAGATTAAAGAAATCCGAAGTCGAGGAAATATTCCATTTCTTGTCGGTGGAACAGGGTTGTATATTGATTCTGTTATATTTGATTTTCAGTTTGGAGTTAAATACAGCAAAGAAAAGAGAGCTAACTTACAAGAAATGATGATATCTGAGCTTCAACAATACTGCGTCAATCACGATGTAGCCTTGCCGGAGAATAGTAAAAATAAAAGATATCTAATTAGGGCTATTGAGCGAGCCGGTAAAAAGTCATCTGGATTGGAAGTGCCGTTGAGTAATACCATCGTTGTCGGAATTACTACAGATAAACAACTATTAAAACAGAGGATTACAGATAGAGCAAAAAAAATGTTCAAAGATGGTGTTGTAGAAGAGACAATAGAATTAGCTAATAGCACCGGGTGGTGTAATGAGGCTATGACGGGTAATGTTTATCCTATTATTAAGAAATTAATCGAGAAAGAAATAGACGAAGATCAGGCTGTTCGGGAGTTTATTGTTAGTGATGTAAACTTAGTAAAACGTCAGTTGACGTGGTTTAGACGAAACTCATTTATTGAATGGGGAGATGTTCACTCGTGTGAACAATATTTATCTCGAGTATTAGATAGTAAGTAAAAAATATGTTACAATTATAGTACAATGATTGATTCATTATTTGGTTCAAAAACTAGGGTAAAATTATTACATCTTTTTCTGAATAATCCAGAAAAATCATTTTATGTGAGGGAAATTACTAGGATGATCGATGAGCAGATAAACTCCGTCCGTCGAGAGCTAGCTAATATGGTGTCTGTCGGCATAGTGCAACAGGACGCTATTGATAATAAGTTATACTATAGCGTAAATGAGGATTATCCGTATATAAAGCCGCTTGCAGCTATATTCTCAGATAAAAATACAGAAGGCGGCACGGGTACTGCGGGTGGTGCTTCCTGGAAAGATTCTTTAGGAAGAATGAGAGGTCTAAGGCTGGCTATTATTTCGGGAAAATTAGTGACCGGATCAAGCTCTTCTGTTGACCTGCTATTAGTTGGTGATGATATGTCTGCTGTAACTATAAAAAATCTTGTTAAAAAAATCGAAAAAGATAGAAAAATAGAGATAAATTATGCCGTAATATCTTATGATGATTTCTATTATAGGATGAGTGTCAAAGATAGGTTTATAATGGATATTATAAGAAATAAGCACTCCGTATTAGTAGATACGGAAAATATAATGAGAAAGGAGTAGGTATGTTTGAAATAGAGTATAAAGGAGCAAATGCTGTTATTATTACCACAAAGAAACTTCGTGTGGTATTTGATCCGAATTTAGAGATTGTCGGAGGAAAAAATGTTTCTGTGAATAATGACGTAGAAGTGGTTACAGAGGATCGGTTTGTTGTTGTGGATTCTACGCCAAGACTACTATTTTCGGGTCCAGGTGAATATGAAGTCGGAGATATCTCATTGCTAGGAATTCCAGCGCGACGACATATCGACGTTGCAGATGATGTTAAAAAATCTACAATATATAAAATTACGATTGGTGAAGCTAAGGGAGTGGTTGTTGGTAACATTGAGAGTAAACTAACTGATGATCAGCTCGAAAATATAGGTGTTGTTGATTTTGCAATATTACCTGTCGGTGGAAATGGATATACATTAGACGCAATGGGAGCAACTTCAATAATTCGTCAATTGGATCCCAAGGTGGTGATTCCGGTGCATTACAATGACACTACTTTGCATTATGAAGTCCCACAGGATGGTGTGGATGAGTTTGTAAAAAATCTAGGAGCTCCAGTTGTTGAGGCTGGTCCAAAGTGGAAGCTAAAGAAAATAACGGATCTGCCAGATAATTTAACAGTTGTTCAGATATCGAAAAGCTAGGGTTTTCTCGTTGAATTAAAAATAACTCCGATAATACAATCGGAGTTATTTTATTAAAATTTGATTTAGCGATTACTTATTAGTAGTTGCGCTCAAAATACCTTTTTTCTTCAGGGTGCGAATAGCTTTTGTGCTTAAAGTCATGGTAATTTTTTGACCGTCAACAACAAAAGTCTTCTTCTGAAGGTTTGGTTTGAAAACACGCTTAGTGCGGCGCAGGGAGAAGCTGACGTTGTTGCCATACTGCTTGCCTTTGCCTGTTAAATCACATCGTGATGCCATTTCCACTCTCTTTACTTTATTATTAATAACAATCCTTATTATTGTAGCGACATTTGTGCAATTAGTCAAGATTACGTATTGATGCTATAATAACACTTATGATTTTAGAAATAATAATAGTTTTGACTGTCATATTGCTGTCTATGACCATTCACGAGGCTGTGCACGCTTTTATGGGATATGCACTGGGCGATAATACTGCAAAAGAAGAGGGAAGATTGACGCTTAATCCCATAAGACATATCGATCCGGTGATGACTATTTTGCTTCCTTTGATTATGGTAGTGTTGCATGTTCCAGTTTTCGGAGGGGCTAAGCCTGTTCCGTTTAATCCAAATAGAGTCCGTTTTGGCGATTGGGGGGCGGCTCTTGTTGCTCTTTCTGGCCCAATTACTAATTTAGTAATCGCCTTTATTGCGTTTGGTGTCGGAGTGTTCAGTGGCGCTATTAACAGTGCTGGGGCAGTACAGTCTACGATATTTGGACTGATTATTTCTACTGCTGTATCGGTGAATCTGGGTTTTTTTGTTTTTAATATGCTACCAATTCCGCCTCTGGACGGATCTAGAATATTATATGCCGTAGCGCCAAATGGCGTCAGGAGTGCTATGCAAAAAATTGAGCAAAACGGCGTTCTTTTAGTGATGATTGTAGTTGTGTTGTTTTCTGATGTAATCGGGCAGGTTATGTCGGGCTGTATTCAGGCAATTTTGCGTGTATTTATGAACATATTTGGTGTATAATAGGAGCATACCCTGGATTTATCCGTGGGCGCGTATGATTTTCCTAACATCATATGATAGGGAGCTTTAATGATTTATTGTCGTGGCAATAAGTTGCGAGCACCCACCTTGCATTTATGCGGGGAATATCTAGCGCCCACAGACAAGTCTAGGGTTTAGTGCTATAATATATCATGTAGTCTGTTAGGTAATCGCTTAAGTTATACTTAAGAGGAAAGTCCGGGCAGCGAAGGATACGACAGTCGTTAACGGCGACCGGAGGCAACTCTAGGGAAAGTGCCACAGAAACGAAACTACCTTCGTATTTTATATACGAGGGAAAAGGTGAAACGAGTGGGGTAAGAGCCCACAGTCGTCTATGGCGACATAGACGAGAGGTAAACCCTGTCGGCTGCAAGGAGATTTGCAAATAGGATTATCCGTCCGCAGATCGATAACCGCTTGATTTGTTTGGCAACAAGCAAACTAGATAGATGATTGCCCTAGACAGAACCCGGCTTATAGGCAGACTATGAATAAAACACCCCGCATAATGTCAGGGTGTTTTATATTGGTAGATTTATACTGTTATAGACTAGCTTTTACTATTTCAGCGAAAGCTTTTGGCTCGTTAACTGCCAATTCTGCTAATATTTTTCTATCAATCTCAATGTTTTTAGATTTCATAGAAGCTATAAGTTTGCCGTAAGTCGTGCCTTCTTGTCGAGCAGCTGCATTGATTCGGGTAATCCATAGGCCGCGTAGATCGCGCTTCTTGTTTCGGCGATCGCGGTAGGCGTACTGTAGAGCTCTAATAACACCTTGTTTTGCAAGACGAAAACTTCTGGTGCGATTATGCTGCATTCCCTCGGCTGCTTTTAAGATTTTTTTGTGCTTAGCGCGTGCGGCAACTCCTCGTTTTACTCGCATAACTATACTCCCATTGCTCGACGGGCGTTCTTGGCCATCGAACCAGTTACTGTTGCTGTTGTGTTGATTGCGCGCTTACGACTTTTTGACTTTTTAGCCAACAAGTGGCCGCCAAATGCGCGCTGGCGGGTCAATTTTCCGGTGCTGGTCAGCTTGATACGCTTCGCAGTGCCTTTGTGGGTCTTTAGCTTTGGCATTATTTACTCCTTATTACTACGCTCAGATTGCGACCAGCCATCTGAGGTTTTTGCTCTAATATTGCGTCCTCACTAAGGTGTTCCATGATTTTGTCGATCAATTCGTAGCCGATCTCTTTATGGGCCATTTCGCGACCTTTGTAGACCACTTGTATACGAACTTTATGTCCGCCCTCTAAAAATTTACGGATCTTCTTCAGCTTAACCTCTAGGTCTCCAGCTCCTATCTTTAGACCAAAGCGCATCTGCTTTAGGTCTCCAGATTTGGCTTGGCGCCGATTCTTCTGTTGATCCTTCATTTTTTGGTACTGGTATTTACCCCAGTCAATGATTTTAGCAACTGGCGGATTGGCTCCCGGTGATATTTCAACTAGGTCAAGATTCATGTCGTTGGCCTTACTTAAAGCCTCTTTAAGGGACATGATTCCTAGCTGCTCGCCATCAGGACCAATTATCCGCAGTTCTCTTGCACGGATTGCTCCGTTGATACGGATTGATTTATTAATCTCTGGCTCTCCTTTTTTGAAGCAATTTTAGATTAACTCAGTTGCTATTGTAACAGAGATGTCTGTTATTTTCAAGGATAATAATTAACCTATGTTAATCTGTCTGTATTGTAGGCTTTCTGCTATGTGCGGGACTTCTATAGACGCGGATCCTTCTAAATCTGCGATAGTGCGAGAAATTTTTATGACCTTAAAGTAGCTGCGAGTGCTTAAATCTAGTTTTTTGGCTGCGTTCGTCAAGAAGATTTTTGCAGATTCTGAGATTGATGTGATTTTATCAACACTATTGTTTGAAATGTCATTGTTGTATTTATAGCTACACTTATATCTGTTTCTCTGAATAGAGTAGGCTTTATGTATCTCAGATAAAAATGTCTCTTGTTGTGATTTTGTCGACATTTTATTATTTAATAATTTTTCATGGGGAACTCGTGAAACCGATACAGTTAGATCTATTCGATCGAGTAGCGGTCCCGATAATCTTTTTTGATAATTTAGAATTTGATTTTGTGAGCATATGCAAGTTTTTTCTGGATCTCCAAGAAATCCACAAGGACAAGGATTCATTGTGGCTACTAATAAGAAATTGGCAGGGAAGTTGAATTTACCATTTGCACGACTGACGGTAATTTCGTGATCCTCTAAGGGTTGACGAAGTGATTCAAGCACGGTGCGTGGATATTCGAGTAGCTCATCAAGAAACAGGACGCCCCTATGAGCTAAACTGATTTCTCCCGGCTGCACTTTCGATCCTCCGCCAATAATAGAGGCTCTACTTGCGGTGTGGTGCGGCGACCTGAATGGTCTATCTATTATGGGATTATTTATTATAGTGTGTTCTCCAAGACTGTGAAGTTTTGTCACTTCTACTATCTCATCCTCTGATAGGGCTGGTAATAGATTCTTCAAAGATTTTGCCAACATAGTTTTTCCTGATCCTGGAGGGCCGGATAATAAAATATTATGTCTTCCGGCAACGGCTATTTGAATAGCTCTTTTTGCTTGTTCTTGTCCGTAGATGTCGTCGATGGTCGGAGCGTTTTTATGATTGTGAGATACATTTTTTATTGATGATCTGTCTATTGGCTTAATAATCTTTTCTTTTTTGAGATGTAAGAAGAGTGATTTTAGGTTTTCTACTGGAAATACATCAATTCCAGTCACTAGAGCTGCTTGTTTGGCGTTTTGGGCTGGCACGTATACTGATTTAATTTTTTGGTTTTTAGCTACTTCGGCTGTAATAATTGCTGATCGTATTGGACGTAGGCTGCCGTCTAGCGCTAGTTCTCCTGCAAAAACCGCATTACTTACGTCGCTTTGGTTGAGTACGCCGTTGATGCATAAGATAGATAAGGCGATAGGAAGATCAAAGTGAGATCCGTCTTTTGGTAGCTCTGCCGGTGCTAAGTTGATGATTATTTTTCCTTTCGGAAAATCCAGGGAAGAGTTTTTTATTGCACTACGTACTCGATCTCTGGACTCGTCGATGGCCTTATTGCCCATTCCGACAATTTGCAGGCTAGGAAGTCCTTTTGACATATCTCCCTCAACCTCGATGATTTGCCCGCTAAATCCATAAGGTGTAGCTGAAATAACTCTACTAATCATGAATCTATTAAAACATAAGCATGTAGATTTTTGAATGAGATCAGAGTATAATATGAACCGATATGTGGGGCTGATATAGCTTTCGACAATTGGACCTTATCACGACATTCTGCGAGCCGACGATACGCGTAAGTATATTTAGATGCAAACTTTGTTGCAAAAGCAAAGTCATTCGTAGCGAGCGCTTTCGCTCCTAAGATGACCTTTGCGCCAATCGCTGCCTAATTTTTAGCGATCATCCTTGTATTGTGGCAACAGTCAATATCTAAGGGTGTTATATCTATGTTGCTTGCTATATATTTGGAAGTAGCGGATATATAGGACTTTTACTACGTAACGGAACTCGGTTTTCTTGGTTTATTTTAAATCCGAGTAGCGTTATTAAATAAATTTAGATAAGCCTATGCTCGTAGACGGATGTTGTGATACCAGTTGGACCCGGGGGCAGTACCCGGCAGCTCCACCATATAGATTAGATTAAAAGTCAGCCTTGTCGCTGGCTTTATTTATATTAAAGAGTAGAATTTATCTTTAATATAGAAAAACAACCACCTGCGAGTAGTGGTTGTTTTCAAAAAAAGTGGAGTTTTACAATTTCTTTTTATTTTTGGCCTCTGTATAACTTTTTTATTCAGAAGCTACCCCTATAATAAGCTATATAAATGCTTATGTCAACAATATTTTTGTAAAAAGTTGAGTAAAAAATACCACACATTTTATAATCTTCTTTCTAATTTTCGCAACTATTTTTTCTAATGGCTTTTACTATGAAGTTATATGTCAGAGACTGATGTTTGTTTGATTGCTTCTTATGCCTTTTATGTGTGCGACAAATTAAATTATCGCACATTTTCTAGGACTCTTTTATTGAAGTGTAAAGGGTGGCTTTGTGTATTATGAATAAACTTTATACTTTCGTTTTGTAATTTTTAATTAAAACTGTATAACATTTTTGGTGTATAGAATTTAATATGCATACTAACGTTTGGATGTTCTTGTAGTAATATAAAAAATAATTTTGTTAAGTTTGCTGTAGTGTAACAATGAAAGTGAATAGAGTTTTATAAAGCGGGGAATAGAGACTATTATTTTATCGCGGATTTGAATGTTAGGCGTCGGTCTGATATTGACTGTACGAACCTATTTTTGTGGCAATGTTTGGATGACGGGTAATCATAGGTTAGTTGTGCAATTGGGTGGTCGCTAAGTCAACGATATCTTCATTGAGTGGTGTGTAATCCGTGCTAGATAATACTCAAAAATGACAAGATTGTTGTAAAATGCACATATGACCACAAAGCGGTAGGAGAATAATTAACAGATGATAATTTTAACAACATTAAAAAATAGGTGAAAATTACAATATTTTTGGCCGAGTAATGATTGACATATAAATAGGGCTATGCTAATATAAGGTTAAGCTTTTAGAAAAACAAAAAAGCAAAAATACATTAACAATAAAATTTATATAAAGCCGCGTTTTTACGTATAAATCGACGGATAGTTGGCTGCATGATTTTTATAATGACGCAGCCAATGCTCCGCCTTTACTTCGCAAATTGTAAAAGCGTTGAGCGCGCGGCTAGTACCGCATACATCCAGTTAATCCTCGTTAAAGAACTAGCGGTGAGAATCCTGGATGTATGCAGAGGAAAACTGCAAGGATGCTCCTTAACTAAGGAGCGGTCAAATCGCCTCGAGCGGTAATAGGCAAGTAGCACCCGCGCCTAATAGTTATTTTTTATCGGCGGATGGTTTGTGTCTATATGCTATAGTATTATCGCTCAGGCTTCTTGTGTATAGTATGATGTGAGTATGGAGATGAAGATAATTAGTTTTATAGCGTTGGTTGCATTGATTTTGACTGCGGTTATTTTGAACGCAACAAACCCGAGTTCTGCTGGTCCGTTTGGGATTTTAGCGTTTTTTGTATGTTTGTATGTACTATTTATCTGTCTAACTTATGTAGTATTTTTAACATCGGAGCGAATAGCTGCGAAATTTTTTAATTTCAAGAATAGTCGCAATGAATCTAAGTATAAGACGTATTATTACTCTACTGTAATATCTCTTGCTCCAGTTATTTATGTGGGTATGCAGTCGATGGGAGATGTTGGGATCTTTGAGATATTATTACTTGGTGTGTTTGAGCTGCTGGCGTGTTTTTTTATACATAAAAGATACTAATCCCGTCCTGAATGTAGTCGTGTATTTTAAGTAGTTACGTGGTACAATATATTTATGAATCCCGAACTGCCACAAGTTAATAGGACCCCTGAGGTGCAGCCACAAAATATAGGTGGCGGTGAGTATAATGTAGAAAATACATCATTAAATCCTGAAGTCGGAAGAGAGTCCGAGCAGTCACTTGGTGCTAGGGTTGAACAATATAACAATATCCCTGTGGCTTTGCCTGTTGATAATACTACAATAGTTCCTTTATCTCAAAACGATACTCAAAGTACGAAGCAGCCAGGAGTAGTAGTTGATGATGACACTCCTCTGGTGGCAGCCGATGAAGATCTGATAGAAAGAGAATGGGTGGATAAAGTTAAAAAGATTATAGCTTTAACAAAAGATAATCCATATGAGAGGAATAGAGTTATTGCACAGCTGCAGGCTGATTATTTAAAAAAACGATATAATAAGACTTTAGGTCAAAATGACGACGGTAGTAAGTAGGGTTTTATATGGGTGCGGGTCCTTTGATAGTTAGTTTTATCGCGATTGTTATTATAGCCGCTGGTTCTGCGGTAGCTTTTGTGTTGTATCGTAATATGCTGAGGGAAGCCAAAAATTATGAACGAGGCTTGAAGATGGTGCCGCTACTTATACATTTGCCTCCGACAAGTGAAGACGTCAATAGTTCAAATCGAGATGAGCGAGATTTAACTGAAGAGGTGCTGTCGCAAGCCCAGGTGATGTACAATATTATCTCAAGTACAGCAACTAAAGGATTCAAAAGTAAAGTCTACGGCCAACGTCATATATCGTTTGAGATTGTTGCACATGGTGGGCTAGTTCACTATTATGCTGTTGTTCCGCTAGTGTTAGTTGATGTTATTCGTCAAGCTGTAGCGGCGGCATATCCTTCTGCTAGGCTAGAAGAGGTGTCTGATACTAATATATTCAGCAAGGTCGGCAAGATGAGCGGAACCATCGGCGGCGAATTCACCCTGAAAAAGTCCTTTGTTTATCCAATATCGACCTATCAGGAGTCGAAAAGAGATGCTTCCAGGGCATTATTAAATGCTTTATCTTCGGCGTCCAGAGAAGATGGAATAGGTGTGCAATTTTTACTACGTCCGGCGTATGACGGTTGGTCCAAGGCTTCAGAGTCTCATATTGACGGCATGAAGAAAAATAAGGGCAAGAAGAAAGGCTTTGGAGGCGTTGCTCCTATGGATATTATGGAGGCTCTGTGGAAACCGCCAGAGAATAATGAAAAAGACGGTGGCTCTAATTCTGAGGACAAGCAGCTAACATCTTTAGAGCAGGCGGAAGTGGATGCTATCAGCGAAAAAGCTCGCTATCCTGCGTATGAAGTTTTGGTGCGTGTTGTAATTTCGTCAAACACTGCGGCGCGCTCTCAAGTACTGTTAAAAAATATAATAGCAGCCTTCTCGTTGTTTGACTCACCGCGCAATAATGGGTTTAAGTTCTCTTTAACTAGGAATGTTGAGGAAATGACAACAGCATATATTATGAGGTTCTTCCCTCAGGAAACCCGTAGTAATATTCTCAACAGTGTAGAGATGGCAACGTTATTCCATTTGCCTGGAGCTAACGCGATCCCGACTTCACAAGTCAAGCGACAGATGTCCAAGCAGGTTGATGGACCAACAGACGTTTTGGATGAGGGTTTGCTGATTGGGTATAACGAATTTCGAGGAGTCAAAAAACCTATTCGAATCGGAACAAAAGACCGTCGCCGCCACGTATATATTATTGGTCAAACAGGCGTTGGTAAATCTGTCTTGCAGGAAAATATGGCTTATCAGGATATGATGGATGGTCGGGGATTTGCCTTTATTGATCCGCACGGTGATTTGGTTGAATCTTTATTGGGTAAGGTTCCAAAAGAACGCGTTGAGGATATTATCTACTTTAATCCTGCCGATATGACTAATCCAATTGGGTTGAATATGTTTGAGTTCGACACTCCAGACCAAAAAGACTTTTTGGTTCAAGAGGCAATTAATATGCTGTATGGTCTTTACGATCCAGGCCATACGGGAATTGTTGGTCCTCGCCTGGAGCATATTTTTAGAAACTGCGCTTTATTGTTGATGTCGGATCCTGCTGGTGGAACGTTTATTGACGTGCCGAAGTGTCTTATTGATCCTGAATTTGTAAAAAGCAAGCTTAAGTATGTAAAAGATCAGCAAGTTATTGATTTCTGGACAAAGGAATTTCCTGCGTCACAGAGGTCAAATGAGGCAGGTGAGGTTATTTCATGGGTTGTATCAAAGTTTGGCCCATTTATTTCCAATGATGCAATGCGCAATATCATTGGTCAGACCAAATCTGGATTTAATTTGCGTGAAATTATGGATAATAATAAGATTTTGCTGGTTAACTTGTCGAAAGGTAAGATGGGTGAACTTAATTCGAAGCTTCTTGGTATTATTTTTGTGATGAAGTTCCAGGCAGCAGCGATGTCTCGGGCGGATATCCCAGAGGATCAGCGAGTTGATTTCTCATTGTATGTTGACGAGTTTCAGAACTTCGCCACTGACAGCTTTGAATCTATTTTGTCTGAGGCTCGTAAGTATAAATTGAGTCTTATTATGGGTAACCAGTTTATGACGCAGTTAACAGATAAGATACGAGAAGCTATTATTGGTAACGTCGGTACGGTTATTTCTGGACGTATCGGTGTGACTGACGCCGAATTGATGGTTAAGAAGTTCCAGCCGACCTTCGATGTCGACGACTTGGCTAAATTGCCAAACTTCCAGTCCATAACTTCTGTGATGATTAATAACGTGCCATCTGCGCCGTTTAGTATGAATTGGATTCCTCCGATGGGGCAAGTTAATAATCAGCTGAGGGACGCGTTAGTAAGGTTGTCTGCTGCTAAATACGGTAGACCACGAGCTGTTGTTGAGAAGGAGATATTTGACAGGATTAGAGGTAGTGTGCAACCAAAGACGAGTCCTTCTCAATTAGCGCCTTCTGCTAATCAAAAGGCACCTGGTGGGTCATCGTTCTTGGACGAATGGCTAGCGAAGAGACAACAGCTAGGAGGAAAGCCCGCTTCTAACTCAACAACCGTAAGACCAGTAAATTCGCAAGCCCCACAGGCTTCCTCACAAATACAGAATCCGCAAGGTCGCCCAGGGGTGGTTAATAATGCGCCTTCTAATATAAATAGCGTAAATGCTACGGTTTCTGATTTTAACAGTAAACAGCAAGGTCAATCCTCTGCGATAGATAGTGCTGTCGTCAATAGGACAAATGTGTCCATGACTACAAATAATAACCCTGTCTCTTCTGTAAATGTAAAACCGAACCAACCTGTGGTTAAGAATCGGCTCGATTTACGTAATGGTGATGATGACGATAGTGAAGTGATGATTAGTTTGAGATAAGATTCAACATCTATCTAGCTATTTTTCCTGTTATTGATAAACCCTACTCGAGCGTATTCGATAACAGCGCCGATAGACCAGCCAGCTACAAACAAGATAATAGTTTCTGAACCTGATAATAGATATCCGTATCGTTTGGCAATAAAATACACAACGACAGAAGCTATTGCGCCTAAGGCACCAGAGATGATTAAGTTGGGGCGGGCAACGGTATTGCCGATTGCATCACTAGTCTTTTCGACGACTGGATTATGAATGACCTTACTGAAAGCCCTGGATGGAGCTGATAGTTGGTCTTGTACATTTTCCAAAGTCTTCTTATACGAAGCTTCAATATCTTTTTTTGTAAGAGGCTTATCTTCTTTTATCTCTTTAGATTCTTTTTGTTCTTGCTGCTTTTCTTGGCGGGCGGCAATTTCTATAGCCTCATGTTTAATGCTATTTTCATTTTCGACATTTGATTTTTCTTTTTCAACCGCCTTTTCTAGGGATCTTTCGATTTCAGCAGCTTTTTCTCTGCTTAAATCTGTTAATTCTTTTGCGTCGACAGTATTCTCTACGGTAGACTTTAATTTTTCACTCATTTTTCACCTCCTATAAAGTTCCTGCGGACATGTCTCGCCGAATGATTCTAACTTCTTTATTTAATTGACGTGATCGAGCGTAGAAGTATACGACCACGGCTGCAATAATTCCTGCGAACATCATATTCTCGCTGGCACCAGTTTTTGGCAGTTGTGAAGTGGTTTGTTCAATAACTTTCGGTGCAGGGCAGTCAATTTTTGTGCTGACAGTATTGCCAAATGTGTTATCAATCCTACAGTCATAAGACATTGGATTACTTTTACCGCTAGCCATCGCCGGGATACTGTTCTTTATTTGGACGGTAAAGCTGCGCTTCTGGGTCTCTCCTGGCTTGATCTTGATAGGGTTCCATACTAGTACTTTTGCGTTTCCGCTGCCCGCGCTAGCACCTTTATCATCTGTCAATGTTCCACCGCCAGCGTCGAATATGTCTGCATATTCCAATAAATCGCTGACTTGATCTTTGAATGTAAATTCTTCCTCTTTAAGACCTTTGTTTTTTATCGAAAGAGTGTAAGTAATTCGATCTCCAGATTTCGCAACCGTAGTTGTTGCGTCAGCATTATTTTGGGTGAGATTAACTGCAGTTTTTGTCTGCACGAACGAGGCAGAACATCGACTATCGTTAATCCATATAGTAGAGTCACCTGGGCATGGTTGGCATTGAGGATCATCCTTTAATAATTTAGGGTTTTGAGGACACCTTGCTGGCTCTGGTATGGTAAATGTCTTTACGCAGGCGTCTGAGGTCTTATCGCCTAATGAGCTCTTTACCGTTAGAACAACTTTGTATGATCCTGGTGTTTTCTCTGTATAAGTTACGATCTTATCGTTACCTTCGATAGTCTTAACTAGAGTATTTCCTCGGTAAATGCTGTATACATATTTTTGGATTGTCGCGCCATTAGCTGCGCTGGCGTTAGCAGTAAATTGATATGTATCGCCATTTTTCTTTATGTCTAAGGCGTTACACGTAGCTACTGGCTGTGGTGGAGTAGAGCAGTTTGGGTATGTGCCGACTTGCCCAGTTGGACATTGATGGTTCGGTGGTGCGATTTTAAGGATTAAGTTACCGCAGTTAAGCATGATTGCGAACCATCCGGTTCCAGCTGAATATCCAACGAATGCTCTATATGAGAAGCTGCCCCAGAGGTTGTGAGGTCGATAGTAGAAGGTGCGAGCATTGCCTTGTGACGTACGAACCACGTAAGATCCTTCACCTCTTGCTGCGCCAAAGTGAGGTGTAAGTCCCCATGAATAGGTACCCATATTGCTATTTAAGGTCTGAAGATTACCAGTCGCCGCTACCAAATCAGAGCGGCTAATACCAAGATGATCGTAGAGATCGTGAATATTATTTGTGTTCGCGTCATAATGAGCCATTAGTTGTTGGCCGCTAGAGATTCCGCCGTAAATTAGGTCGCTGGAATCTGCCGCATTGGCTGATTCTGGCGGTGAAAAAACAGTGAAAGATTGCACAATAAGCGCTAGGGCAGTTAAGATAAGCCCGATCTTTCGAGTAGCTTCTTCTTTGCGTAAGCGTTTCGCGTAAAAGCCCAAACTGTGGATCATTGAAGGGCTGTATGGTAGGCGCGAGATAATTTTTTTGAACATTTTGACCTCTTTTGTTTTTGTTGTTATATAACTTTAATCTAACTTTAGCATAAGCATGCTGAAAAAGTAAATAGTTTGAGAATATATCTATTTTGATGTATAATAAGGTTGTTGAAAAGAGCTGATAATTCAGATAATAGTGAGGGAGATATGGCTAAACAAACAAATGAACAATCTTATGATGGCTCACAAATCCAGGTCCTAGAGGGTCTTGAGCCGGTTCGTAAGCGTCCAGGAATGTACATCGGTAGTACGGGGTATGAGGGCGTACATCACTTGATTAAGGAGATTGCCGATAACTCAATTGACGAGGCAATCGCTGGTTATGCTACAAAGGTCGAAGTAACTTTGTTAAAGGATGGTGGTGTTCGAGTATCTGATGACGGTCGTGGTATTCCTGTCGATAAGCATCCAAAGACGGGTAAGAGTACGCTAGAGACGGTATTAACAATCTTACACGCCGGTGGTAAGTTTGGCGGCGGCGGCTATAAGGTCTCGTCTGGACTTCACGGTGTTGGTTCTAGTGTTGTGAACGCGCTATCTACGCGAATGATTGCTGAAGTTAGGAAGAACGGTAAAATCTATCGCCAAGAATACGCAACAGGCGTGCCTCAGACAGAATTAGAAGTAGTCGGAAAGTCTGATGGTTCTGGTACGACAATTACATTTTATCCAGACCCAACCATCTTTAAGGAAACGGTTAATTTTGACTATAAATGGGTTGTTAATTATCTTCGTCATCAGGCGTACCTTACAAAAGGCATTCACACGTCGGTTATTGATGAACGAACTGGCGAACGAAAAGCTTTCTACTTTGAGGGCGGTATTCAGAGTTATGTAAAAAACCTGAATATTGGCAAGGACGTTTTATCAGACGATATATTTTACGTCGAGAAGCAGGTTGAAGATTGCATGGTGGAGATTGCGGTTCAGTATAACGACACTTACACTGAAGTGGTAAAGCCATTTGCCAATAACGTCTTAACTCCTGATGGTGGTACTCATTTGGTTGGTTTCCGAACAGCCCTCACGCGTGTAATTAATGATTATGCTCGCAAGAATAGCTTACTGAAAGAAAAAGAAGACAATCTAACTGGCGATGATATTCGCGAAGGTTTGACGGCAGTTATTCTGGTGAAGTTGCCAGATCCTCAGTTTGAAGGTCAGACCAAGAATAAACTTGGTAATCCAGAGATGCGCCGCTATGTTGATCAGGTGATGAGCGAATATTTTGCGTATTACTTGGAGGAAAATCCAGCTACAGCTAAGAAGGTTGTTGGCAAGGCTACATTGGCGGCACGAGCTCGTAAGGCGGCAAGGGCTGCGCGCGACAACGTTATCCGTAAGGGAGCATTTGAAGGCTTAAACTTGCCATCTAAATTGACGGATTGCTCATCTCGTAACCGAAAAGACTGTGAATTATTTATCGTCGAGGGTAATTCGGCTGCGGGTTCTGCTAAGGATGGCCGCGATTCAACTATTCAGGCTGTTCTTCCTCTTCGCGGTAAGGTGCTGAATACTGAGCGCGCAAGGTTTGATAAGATGTTTGCTAATGCTGAAATTGTTTCGTTGATTAAAGCTATGGGCGTTGGAATTGGCGACCAATTTGACATTAGCGGCATTCGTTACGACAAGATTATATTTATGACAGATGCCGATGTTGACGGTGCGCACATTTCTACGCTTTTGATGACATTCTTCTTCCGATACATGTCTGAAGTGATTGAAGCGGGTCACGTATATCTAGCGAAGCCGCCTCTGTTCGGGCTGAGTAGAGGAACTGGCAGTAATCGTAAGATAGATTACGTCTATGATGAAGTAGCCCTCGAGCAAAAATTGAACGAAAAGATCAATGAGCGCAAGGCTGCTGGTGTAAAGATTGATGAAAATGCTGAGAAATTTAAGCAGGCAGGCTACACGGCACAGCAACGATTTAAGGGTCTTGGTGAGATGGATGCCGCCCAATTATGGGAAACGACTATGAATCCAGAAAATCGAACATTAGTGAAGGTTAATATTGAAGATGCGGAACGGGCAGACGCGATATTTACGAAGCTTATGGGTGATAGTGTAGAATTGAGGAAAAATTTTATTCAAACAAATGCCGCTAAGGTTAATGTGGAAGATTTGGACTTTTAAGGAGGAGATATGGCGGACAACGATAATAAAAATATAGTAGAACCAGAAATTCTGAACGAAGAGCCAGAAGTTCGCGGTATTGAAAAGTCGACAGTTGAGCGTGTCATGGAAGACTCCTTCCTTAAATACTCCATGTCGGTTATTATTGACCGTGCTTTGCCGGACGTTCGTGACGGGCTAAAGCCTGTTAATCGCCGTATTTTGTATGCGATGAATAAGAATGGTTGGCGTGCTCCTCACGCTACAGTGAAGTCGGCGAAGATCGTCGGTGAAGTTATGGGTAACTACCACCCGCACGGTGACTCATCAATTTATGACGCCATGGTGAACTTGGCTCAACCTTGGAAGATGCGTTATACGCTGGTTGAAGGTCAGGGTAACTTCGGTTCTATGGACGGTGACGAGCCAGCGGCTTCTCGTTATACTGAGGCGCGAATGGATAAAATTGGCGGCGAGTTATTATCTGATATCGACAAAGAAACCGTTGACTTTCGTGATAACTTCGACGGAACGGAGAAAGAGCCGGTAGTTCTGCCGTCAGCCGTCCCAAATATTCTATTGAACGGTCAGATGGGTATTGCTGTTGGTATGGCAACGAATATTCCACCGCACAACCTTGGCGAGGTGGTTGACGCTACAGTCGCTCAAATAGATAATCCTGAAATTACACTAGACGAACTATTGACACATATTAAGGGTCCTGATTTTCCGACAGGTGCGGAAGTTTATGGTGGCGCGCCAATGCGTCAAGCATATGAAACCGGGCGTGGCTCAGTTACGATTCGTGCGGTTGCGTCGATTGAAGAGCGTAAAAATGGCCGTTACAGTATTATAATCACCGAAGTTCCGTATGGTATGAGCAAAGAGGGCTTTGTTGATAAGGTTCGAGAACTTGTCCTTGCAAAGAAAATAACCCACATTGCCGATGCGCGAGATGAAAGTGCTCGCGGTAAGGTTCGAGTTGTTGTTGAACTGAAGAAAGATGCTTATCCAAAGAAGATTCTTAACCAATTGTATAAATTGACTGGATTACAAACATCATTCCATTATAATGTCCTGGCTTTGGTCAATGGTATTCAGCCTAAGGTCATGGGCTTGAAAGAGATTTTGTCGGAATTCATTAAGCATCGTCAAGGCGTTATTCGACGCAGGACTGAGTTTGAACTTCGCAGAGCTAAGGAACGAGCTCATATATTGGAAGGTCTGAAAATTGCGCTTGATCATATTGACGAGGTGATTAAGACGATTCGCGAAAGTTATGACGATGCCGACAAGCGTTTGATGGAGAGATTTGGTCTGTCGGAAATTCAAGCGGCCGCAATTTTGGCGATGCAACTACGACGATTGCAGGGATTGGAGCGCGATAAGATTGAAGAAGAATTGAAGCAACTTCATGAACTGATTAAGAAGCTGGAGGCAATTCTGGCTGACGAGAATGAAATTCTGCGCGTCGTGAAGGAAGAGTTGCTTGCTATGAAAGAAAAGTATGGCGATGAGCGGCGCAGTAAGATCATTAATCACGAATTAGGAAAGTTCTCTGACGAGGAATTGATTCCAGAGGAAGAGTCGGTAATTCTGCTTACAAGCGAAAATTACATTAAGCGAACTCTTGTGAGTGATTATCGTAGGCAAAATCGTGGTGGTAAGGGCAAGCGCGGAATGACAACTAAGGAGGAAGATGTCATTGATCAAGTTGTCCAGGCAAGCTCGCACGATTATCTACTATTCTTCACCAATATGGGTAGAATTTTCCGACTGAAGGCTTACGAAGTACCATCCGCCAGCTTGAGTGCGAAAGGTGTTGCGGCCGTTAACTTATTGCAGCTTCAGCCAGAAGAGAAGATAACGGCAATTATCAAGCACGAAAAGAACGCTAACGAAGACGGCTATCTGTTCATGGCGACAAAGAAGGGTACAGTTAAGAAGACCCCTGTGAAAGATTATGCCAACGTTCGTACGAATGGATTGATTGCTATTAAATTGGATGAAGGCGATGAACTTCGCTGGATAAAGAGGACGACTGGAGAAAATGATGTGATTATATCTACGTCTGCAGGACAGGCTATTCGTTTTAACGAAAAAGACACTCGCCCAATGGGTAGATCGGCTCGCGGTGTTCGCGGCGTAAGATTGCGTCCAAACGACTCTGTTGTTGGTATGGATATCGTTACGGGTGACGACCAAACCTTGTTGGTGGTTAGTGAAAAGGGTTTCGGCAAACGTACAAAGGTATCAAACTTCCCAAGCCATAAGCGTGGCGGAGTCGGCATAAAAGCTGCTGTTGTAACAGCTAAGACCGGTCCAATAATTTCTGTTCAGACGATTGACCCAGAAATAACAGAGGCGCTGCTGGTTTCTCAGAATGGTCAGACTATTCGCCTGAGCTTGAGTGATATTAAATTGCTCGGAAGGACAACCCAGGGCGTGACGATTATGCGTCTATCTGACGGTGATGCTGTTTCATCAATCGGTTTGATGGCGGATCGCCCGCAGGATGAGGGTAATTAATAGTGAGGGTCTTGATAGTCCCAGTAATTGCATGGGCGATATCCCAAGGGTTGAAGCAAGTGTTTCATCTCATGGGGCGTAATCGTCGAGTATTTAGCGGTGATACAAACCCAAAAATACTTCTATCCGGAGGTATGCCAAGCGCTCATAGCGCGATTGTCGTGTCGTTGGCGATTTTTCTGGGACTTCAAGACGGCTGGGATAGTTCTGTATTTGGATTAGCTACTTGGCTGGCTATTATAGTGATGTATGATGCTATGATGGTTCGTTATTCGTCCGGAATGCAGGGTGAAACGCTTAACAAGTTAATTTCGGAGCAGGGTAGCAAGTTGAAAAAACTTCGCGTTGCTCATGGTCACACCCCTGTAGAAGTGGCGGCTGGGGCGGCCATTGGCATGGTTGTAGCTGCCGTTGTATTTTTCGCAACAAAATAATTGTAAAAATCTATTGACCTAGGCAATTATATACTGTAAGATTAGTAACAAGTCTGGTTGCTGGAGTGCGAGTTAAGCAACGATTTACAATCTGTAAAGCGAGGTAAATCATACTTCAGTCTGACTTAAGATGAACTTTAACAATTTGATTGTGCAATATCATCGTCAGTTTATATTTTTGTAGAGCCTTAATACTTTGATACAAAGTAGATTTTAACGGAGAGTTTGATCCTGGCTCAGGATGAATGCTGGCGGCGTGCCTAACACATGCAAGTCGAGCGGCAGCGAGTTTTACACTGAATTCTGGAAGCTTCTGGGTAATATAGAAGATCTATTCAAGAATTTTGTGTAAAATGTCGGCGAGCGGCGGACGGCTGAGTAACGCGTAGGAATTTGCCCCAAAGTGAGGAATAACTGCCCGAAAGGGTAGCTAATGCCGCATATGGTCTTCGGATTAAAGCCTTCGGGCGCTTTGGGAGAAGCCTGCGTTGGATTAGGTAGTTGGTAGGGTAATGGCCTACCAAGCCGACGATCCATAGCTGGTCTGAGAGGATGATCAGCCAGACTGGAACTGAGACACGGTCCAGACTCCTACGGGAGGCAGCAGTGAGGAATCTTCCACAATGGGCGAAAGCCTGATGGAGCAACGCCGCGTGAAGGATGAAGGCCTTCGGGTTGTAAACTTCTTTTATGAGTGAAGAATATGACGGTAACTCATGAATAAGCACCGGCTAACTACGTGCCAGCAGCCGCGGTCATACGTAGGGTGCAAGCATTATCCGGAGTGACTGGGCGTAAAGAGTTGCGTAGGCGGTTTAATAAGTGAATAGTGAAACCTGGTGGCTCAACCATACAGACTATTATTCAAACTGTTAAACTCGAGAATGGTAGAGGTAACTGGAATTTCTAGTGTAGGAGTGAAATCCGTAGATATTAGAAGGAACACCGATGGCGTAGGCAGGTTACTGGGCCATTTCTGACGCTAAGGCACGAAAGCGTGGGGAGCGAACCGGATTAGATACCCGGGTAGTCCACGCCGTAAACGATGGATACTAGCTGTTGGAGGTATCGACCCCTTCAGTAGCGAAGCTAACGCGTTAAGTATCCCGCCTGTGGAGTACGGCCGCAAGGCTAAAACATAAAGGAATTGACGGGGACCCGCACAAGCGGTGGATTATGTTCTTTAATTCGATGATAACCGAAGAACCTTACCAGGGCTTGACATCCAGGGAAGGTCTGCGAAAGTAGACTGTGCCTTTTGGAACCCTGTGACAGGTGATGCATGGCCGTCGTCAGCTCGTGTCGTGAGATGTTAGGTTAAGTCCTTCAACGAGCGCAACCCTTGTGAATAGTTGTATTTTTCTATTCAGACTGCCCCGGTAACGGGGAGGAAGGAGGGGATGATGTCAGGTCAGTATTTCCCTTACG
>ENA-OWMA01000013-OWMA01000013.1-human-metagenome-genome-assembly--contig:-NODE-13-length-39075-cov-12.777012_pt1 | contig 39075 bp, 42 predicted proteins | sample MGYA00245357_ERZ651120 | MGnify/ENA primary metagenome ERZ651120 (study PRJEB26857, sample SAMN00036273) | human metagenome | isolation source: G_DNA_Saliva | study: EMG produced TPA metagenomics assembly... | reverse complement strand
GGCACAGCTATCGTTGAGTGGTATAACGGCTACACGGGAGTGGCGTAATGGATGAATACGTACCACCGCACTACACCATCGAGCTATGGCATCGCGGCAAAACTAAAGTGGCAGATATCACAAGGCTTTGCCAAGATATCGACTGGAGCATGACTCGCAACGGCGTTGAGTCGCTAGATTTTAACATGTCAATGCCAGACTGGGAAGAGAAGTGTCGGCGGATCGGCGAGAATCCAAACACCATCTTAAAGCCATGGGTGAGCGACATCAGAGTTAAGCGTAACGGCGAGTATTTATTCGGCGCAGTGGTAGTAGAGGCGAACCGCAACCTTAACGCCGACAACGCACGAGTACTAGTGCAGTGTGACGGTTATTTGAATCTGATTGACGCACGATATCTGAATGGTCGCTGGAAAGGGATTGAAGCTACCGACGTTGCCTGGGGTATCATCCAGGAGGTGCAGAATCGACCTAACGGAGATGTTGGTATCACCAGGGGTGGTAGGCAGTACCGCACCGGTGTACGACGTGACAGAATGGACGACTGGGAAGATATCAATGCTAAAGATGCCCTCGTGTCGCTAACCAATTTGCAAGATGGCAAATTCGATTTTCGATTCACTTACGATCGCAAGTTTGAGACGTTCCAAACACTCGGCAACGAACGGCCAGACGTGACAGTGCATTATCCTGATGACGGGTTAGGAATCGGTGCTATTCGTATGGAGTTGCCGCAGTCTGGTGCGAATTTGTACAACAATATTATCGGCAAGGCCTCTGGCATGGGCGAGGAGACAATTCGCTACAGTGCTGAAGATGTACCGAGCCAGCAGGAGTTTATCTTGCGTGAAAAAGTACAGCTGTATAACAGTATTAAGAACCTATCGACATTGGCGGGGCACTGCGAGGCTGATGTGGCAGTGATGAGCCGACTAGTCGATTTGCCACGCGTCACTGTGCGTGGTACTCAGTTTGATTTGAACAATATCGGCGTCGGTGATCGTATCGTTGTCGAGCAAAGTAAGTACTCATCCTGTCCGCTGAGTGGCTACTATCGTATCGAGCAGCTGTCTGTGAAAGTCGACGAGAACATGAGCGAGGAAATAACCCTAACGCTGGATAATTACGACTTATGAGCGGACGATTGAATCTAGTGGAGGAGCGGCGTGCCATTGGCAGGCTGCGGGCGCTGCTACGAGCCTCTGAGCAAATGAAAGCGACTCAGCGTACCAGTAACAACTCCGGCATTATTTATTACGAAACGAAAAGTGCACAGGAATACGACGCGATGATACCCGTCACACATGACCCCGCTTTTCTTGGTGGCAGAATAATCAAGATTGAGACGACATTCACCGCACGCAAACAACAGTGGCCTTACGTGCTATTTTTGCCGCAGTTTTACGTCGGTGACAATCCTGACACGTTGGCGGGCGCGCAGATAATTGGCGGCAGCATCATTGACCAGAGCACGCCAGACATCAATAAATTAGAGGTGCCATATCAGCTGACGTTTAGCGCCAGCGCCACTATCGACAATCCGCCGCAGGGCCAGACGAAATATGTGTACGCTAAGTGTATTTTTCTGGGGACAGATAAGGGGTCGTTCAGTATGAAAGCGAGCCTGCTATGAATCGGCTGAGTATGTTGCCTGAAAACCAATTGGCAGACATCCTGGCGTCACTTGATCGCAACATCCGCGACCTCAAGACTAGCCAGGTGATGGCATCAAGCGGGCTGGTATTTTATGAGAGTGCCAGCAACGACGAATGGGATTTTAATCAGGCGGTTAGTGTAGTTGGTGGGCAACAGCAAGCCTCTGGCGTGCCATTTATCATTACGGCGACGGCAAGAAAGGACAAGACGTTCTTGTTGGCTGATTTGATTATTGACAAGATGTTGATAAACAGTGCAGCACCGACGCGTATTGACATAATACCAATATCGAGCGACGCGCGGCATGTTCGCAGATGGTTTGCATATGCGTATGTGCGAAAGGGGCTAAATAGCGTACTGACGCAAATGAAATGTGCCGTGGTGGCAAATACTAGTATCGATTTGACAGTCGAAAGTAGGATGTTATGAGGATTCAAGAGATAGATGGCGAGACGATGGCGCGAATCATTACGCGGTGCGAGCGTGAAATTACCGAGATGAAAACGGCACAGTGTGTTGGTGCTGACGGCGTGCAGGTATTTCGCGTCAAGTTAGAAGCGGCGATCGATAAACGTGACGCAACGTTTCTGAGGCGGTTCAAAATCGTATTTACGCCGAAAGCCAGCACGTATCAGTCGGGCATGGTTTTTAAGCTGATGATCGGCAGACGCAACAGCCATGGGTCGGGACTAGAGGATGTTACTCGCTATTTCCAGCGCCGGCGAAGCAATAGCGGTGTACAGACGTGGCTAAATGTATCAGATTTTTTGGTCGACCTCGGCAGCAATACATTCAAAATCTATGCGTTCGCTACGTCTGACGGTGAGCTGAGGGTTGAATATGTCTAATCTGTAATGTGGTAAGTGAGAATGAACGATAAACGAGACAAGGAATCGATGAATCAAACACCCAAAACGGTGCGGGAATTGGGCATCATGATGACTGCGCGCGACGACGTGCTGAACGAAAGGCTGAGTTCAATAAACGATAATGTGTCGCGGCTGGCAGAGTCGGTCAAGCAGCTAGCTGAATCGAAAGCCGACGCCGAGGAACTTAAAGCCCTGATAGCCCGCGTGGAACTGATGCAAGGCAATTATCTGTCCAAGAGCGAAGCCAAGATTGGTGCTGGCGTAATGACAGCGGTAATTACCGTGATTGGCTTTATGGTCGATTTAATTGTGAGAGTCGTGAATAAACCGTAAATAGGAGGCGATAATGGCAGTCAGGCAAACCTACAATCCAAATATCAACATCGGTGCGAGAAGTGGCTGGTGCTTGCAATATGTAGATGATGCAATCAATGCACCAGCTCGAACACCAAGTGCCAGAGCAGCGTATTTGAACGAGCTTAATGCTGGGCGTATCGATACTGGACACGCACCAGTTGGTGTGTGGGTAGTTGGATTTTTGGGATTTTCTCGTGGCCCATACGTAGAATATGGACACGTATTTCTAATGCGAAAACGAGGTGACGGTTCAATCGAGATTCACGACAGTGAAGTGCATGCTGGACGACGCGGCATTTATAACAGCATAGAGGAGATTATGGGGTGGTTTGGTGTTTATGGGCCAGATTATCTAGGTTTTTCGTACTGTTGTGATGGACGGCAGATTGCTGAGTATTATGATGAAGTGCAGCCGACCGATCGCAAGATGGAAGAGGACGGCAATGCTCGCGAAGAGCCAAACACTAATTCTGGCGTATTTCAGGAGCTAGCTCAAGGCGACGTTATCGCTATGAAAGGCTACGTGACGAACGGTGAGTCAATCGCCGGTGACACAATCTGGTACGTAACAGCACGCAGCGGAAAATACATGAGCCGCCAGTTGTTTGAGGACAAAGAGTTGCATGACCTGCCAGACCTAACGCCTCAACCCGCACCAGAGCCAGAACCAGAGCCTGAGCAAGACTTTAGCAATGTCATCATCGATGTATCAAGTTACCAAACAGGCGAAGTTGTAAACGTATTTCCTAAAGTAGCGGGTGTCATCATCAAGGCTGGCTGGGTCGGGCAACAATACGGTGGTAACGAGTTTAAGCTAGATCCAGATGCAGAACTGTTTGTTACTAAAGCTCGTGAAACTGGCAAGATGCTTGGTCTTTACTGGATGCCATACTTTTATACCAGAGAAGAAGCTGAACAGAACGCTGAGTATTTTGTGAAGTGCATCGAGGCTTTAGGAAATGAGCCTGGTGAGCTGCTATTCCTTGACCTTGAACCAGATTTCGAGGGTACGGTCGAGCAAATCAGTGTATTCAGCAATATCGTGCTTCAAAAGACAGGGAAGCAAGTATTCACATACGGTGGTGAGGCTATCATCCAAAAACTAGGCTTGCCCCGCGTGGATTGGTATCCAAACTATGGAAATCCAGGCAACTATGCACATGGCTCGCTCATTCATCAATATTCAGAGACGCTGGCTATCCCTGGGTATAACGGGAGGCTAGACGCTAATGTTTCGAATAAATCCATTGACGAGTTGCGAAGCATGGGTAAAGTAACCACACCAACACCACCAGAAGAGTCAGAATCACCAAAGCCAAGCGAACCGGATGCGAAGCCGTCTGAGCCAGAGAAGCCGCAAGAAGCGCCGGAGATAAAGCCTGAGCAGCCACAAAAGCCAGAGGGCGACAAGCCAACGGGACTTTGGCGATGGCTGTCAGGGATGATGATCGAGCTAGTAAAACTAATCTTAGGGATTTTCAAGAAAAAATAAGGAGGTAATATGAAATCACTAGAAGCACTAAAAAACATCAACTACAAAGACGTAATCGTTCGTGCATTGTGGACATTTGTACAGACGTTTATCGCAACATTCTTGCTGGCGGGCGTCAATCTCGTAAATTTGCTGTTCTCGGCAAGTTGGCGTGAGTTATGGGCACTGGCATTAGCGACGACACTCTCTGCGATCGCTGCTGGGTTGTCGGCCGCCAAGACGATAATTGTTGAGTTAGTGCGTCAGATGCAACAAGCTGTTGAGTAGTTCGGAATTACCGAACAACTGAAAACCGCCTCGAAAGCTCGGAGGCGGTTTTTGAACTGGAAAGAAATCCTTTATAATTAGGCCGCACCAATTGCGATCCAACTAAAGTAATATGAACCTCTCAGCATAGCACCATCAAAGCGGCGACATCTCGCCGCAAATGATGAGTTTGTGATACTAACCGCCCCAATCGTCGCGCCAGCCCAAGACGGATTTGGTGCGTCCGTCCACGGATCGTTAGCGTTACCATAGCCGTTGTATGTACAAATAACAGTCGGCACCGTTCCGCTCTTAAATATCTTCGGAAATGCAATGGCTGTCGTAGCTTCTATCGTGTCAGTTGGGGCTATTGCTCTTGCCCGACCGTACTGAAAAATGACAGACTCAACGGGTTGGTTAGTGCTATCTCGCTTTGCCTGAATGAAATCTGACCATTTTAAGTGTCGTGGTAGGACTATATCATTGCCAAGTGCGTCAGAGCCAATCACGCCGTTTTTGAATATTTCAGCCCTGTTAATCCGTCCGTCAGCCAATGTGGCTGGATTACGCCTATCGGTGATGACAGAGTCGAGAATTGTGGTCGTGCCAGCGTTTACGCGTATTTCAGCGATTATTTCATATGGATTAGATGCACCAATCTTCGCTTTGATCTGAGATGGTGTAGGTGCACTTGGGTTGGTTGCTGGCGTGCCTGGGACGACAATAGCTTTTGTGCGATTCTCGTTGTTAGCGACGGCTTGCGACGCGGCTACGTTTGTGTCGATATAGATCACCACCGCGTCAATTCGCGGATTGGCGCTGTTTGCTGTGGTAACGCTCGCCTGAACAGGCTGTGTGCTTAAATTACTCACCGGGAACGTCGCCGACATAGCATCACGCACCAATAAATCATCAGGTATACCACTCTCACCGCCGATCAGCACATTCATGCCGACAGGGCTGGCTTGACGCACTCTAAAGCCGCTAATCCACGAGCCGACAAAAGCATTGCCGAGCGCGTGGAATAGTGCGCTATCAGTGGTACGACCACCGTTACTATTAGGAAAACCTAGTGCCATAGTTATTTTTCATCAGCGCTTTCAGCCTCAGCCTCGGTAGTGTCGACCGTCTCGGCCTCAGCATTATCATTGATATTTTCAACTTCTGGCTCGACAACCTCGTCGGCAGACTCTACTGCTGGTGTCTCAGCCTCAGCCTCGGTAGTGTCGGCTGTGCCTTTGGCTGCCGAAATACTCACATACGGTCCGCTGTGTGCATCGCCTTTGACGAAAATATAATAGCCGTCAACTGTTCGGCGAATCTCGCCACCATTATAATTCTGTACTTTTTCAGTGTTTTCCATATGAATCCTCCTGATTATAAATGTACAGATTAGGAGATATTGACGTTATTTGCCGTAGAAAATATAGCGATATTCTTTATAGAGTCGAATAATGATTCGTTTTAGCGTCAATAGCATATTTATATTATAGTATAGTCCTACCACGACATCTCAACTCGCCATCTCTGTTAGCGTTCAGTGCTGACGGTACCAGCCAGAGTGTTTCGGGTAATATCTTAGTGCAGGCTGGCTGGGTGCAGTTCTGGGGCAACAATACAAAAAGACAGCCAATCCCTGTCGTATTTCCAAAGCAGTTCAAACAAGTCTTCTCAATGTCGCCGACCTTAATTGGCTATAAAACTGGCAGTAAAGCTACCAGCATCAGCGAATTTAATCAAGTCATCGGTAGTGGTTTGAATATTGAATCTGGCGCTGTAACAAATACCGGCACGACACTCAACGCTTCGACTACTGGAATATTTGGCGGTGCCTGGCATGGGGTTTCGTGGGTGGCAATTGGCGTTGTCTAAGACTTCTTAATATACTGAATTGTCACAAATGAGGTCTTATAACCGGATTGATCTGCGTATGTTTGGATGTTGATATTGCTGTTATCGGCGTAAACTGTCACTGTATACGCTTGCTGGTCGGCAGCGTGTGGCAGGTTAATTGTCGCACCGATACTTTCTTCCTTTGCAATGCCGCGAATATTGATGACCATGCCAAGATTTGTGATACCGTGCGGCACGGTTGTTTTGCCGGCGATCTTCAGTCCGCCCATCACGAATGTCTTCTGGTAGATTGTGCGGCCGTCAATCCACTTCATTCCGGTATCGACTTCTGACGTGCTGCGGTCGCCGCGGACTACTGAAGACAAGTGCCGTGGTAGGACTATACCGTGTAACATTGTGAGTTTTCCACAGGGTTAATAGATGTGATGAAAAATATTGAAAAATCTCTGACTTTTTTCATAAAAAGTGTTGACATACGGCAACACGTTTGCTATACTTAAGACATGGTTGAGGGGCAACCAAGCAACAATTAACAATTCGGCGGCAAAAGAAAGTAGGTATAAAAATGTTCAAATCAACCTTTCAGTTTTTCAGAATTAAAATCACTGTAAAATTGGAGATTGTAAATAAACGAAAAATCAAAACTAGAAAATAAAACCTAGAAAACACAAACACTAAAAATAAACAGCCCCTCAACCGCCGCCGCCAAGAAAGGATAAGAAAATGGCAACATTTACAGTACAATATTGGCTCGGTAGTACACATCATAGCACGGAGTTTGAGGCAGACGAGCAGTTGCGCGACGATAGCGAGCAGCTTGAAGAAATCGCTCGCCGAGAGCTAAGACTTAAATTTGGGCGCAACACAGCAAATCGGGCTGAGTTCACTGGTATCTATATTGAACTAGACCGCGACGCTATCGCTAATCAGATTAGGACAGAGTTAGCTAAATTAAGTGAACAGGGTTACGACACTGATTCGTGGAATATTGAGGCAACAGTAGAAGACGCAATTCGACAGCTTGAAGAGACTGGCAATAGCGAGGCTGAAATCCGCTACGATGGCTTGAAGTACTTTATCGTCAATGCTATTTATTAAATATTAATAGCCCCGCCGGCGGCATTGTAGCCGGCAGAAAGGGTAGAATGTGAAAAATAAGCACATACATATAAAAGTTTCAGAGAGCGATCACGAGATGATCGTCAAGCGTGCCGCCGAGTTGAACATGACAGTTAGCGAATATATACGACGACTGGTCGTTGCTGACGTTGCTATTGCGGAATCTAATAAATAGTGATAAACTGCAAACGCATGGTTTGAACATCCATGTACCTATTCCGCCCTCTGAAAATGGGGGCGTTTTTGTTGACAATATGAAGCAGATTTGCTACAATCGACGGTGAACGTACAGGATTTTCAGCCCGCCCAGATGTAAATCAGGGTGGGCTGTCTGTATCTAGCCTCAAAAATTGTTATCAATTTTAGAGGCTATTTTTGTTTGTCAAGAGCAGAATGGCGTTTTGAGGGTAAAATGGGGAATATAACCATAGACGAGCGACGAATTCAGAAAATGCAGCAGAGGTTAGGTAAGGCGACAAAGCTAATCACTGACGACAACTATTTGCCGATGTTCAGAAATCGCCAGATCAACTATGCAAAAGAGTTTGATTATTCGATTAAGCTGGCAAAGCGTAAACGAAACCCACGTAAATATTTTGCGTTTATTTGGTCGAGTGCAAATCTAGCAAAGACGGTAGATTGGCTGCGCAAATTGATTGCTCAGGCAAAAGCCAAGGCGGCAGAGGAGCGCCACAAGCAGAAAATGCAAGAGCAGACAGCCTTATCAATCAGTGTTGACGGATTAAATAGGCTAGCGCAGATGAAGCGCAGCTATAACTTGATAACGTAGCAATCACTGCTAACATTTTGACGTCGCTCGCGTAGCGGCTTGTTTGCGTTTGCCTGTATGCAAATATTATGCAATAATCCTAGATATATGCGAGTATTTGGGAGTTTTGTGTAATGGAAGCGGCCGTTTGGCCGTATTTTTTATTCAAATTAACGCAAATCCGCCCGCCGCCACCCATTTTTGATAACAGAATTATCAGAAAATTAAATGTGAGGGTTCTATATACAATTGAGCTTTTAGAGGTTCAATATAAACATTCTATATAGAACTGGTTTTTTAAGTGGAGTTAAAATATCATGACGAAAAATACAATTATGCCAATCGAGCGAGCTTTTGACGAATATCTGGAGTACTGCGAGTTTACACGCCGGATGAGCCGCCAAACATTGAGTGCTAAGCGGTGGGTGATGCGAGATTTTAGAACTAGCGTGCCAGCCAGCAGTCTGAGCGAAATTACGACGCAGCAGGTGAACGACTGGATTACAGAGCAGGCACGGCGAGGTCTGAATAGCCGCACTATCAATACGCGGATTTGCCATGTGATAGCGATGTTTCGATATTTCAGGGATATGGGCGTAGAGATGCCTGAGCTGAAAATCCGCCATATCGTTAAGCAAAAGGAGACCGAGCCAATCCGCCGCGTTTTCTACACGAGAGAGCAAATCGAGCAGGTGTTGGGATATTGCAATCAGATTCAGTGGTTGTTAGTTAAATTGTCGTTTGACTGTGGCTTGCGAATCACTGAGCTAAGGAACTTAAGGCTAATGAATATCAGCGACAGGATGATTGTATTTACTGGCAAGGGTGGCAAACGGCGGGAGGTACATATGAGTCGAGAAGCTCGCGAAAGATTGACGCAGTGGATCGTTAGTCAGCGTATTGATGATTATTTGTGGCAGAAGTCAAGCGGCACACTACTTAGCGTCGAGGAACTGCGGCATTTAATGCGTCAGCCGTTTTATCTGGCGGGATTTCGCAATTTTCACCCGCATTCACTCAGACATTCGTTCGCAACGGACATTCAGCGAAACGGAGCGACGCTAATGGAATCGCAGGAGATGCTCGGTCATTCAAACGCGGTGATTACGCAGCGATATCTACATGGACTGGATGGCCAAATGGCAGCATGCTTTGAAAGATTGAAGTTTGGTAGCGTGGCATAATAACAGAGGTAATGGTGCGGACTTTTCCACAGTTTTCGTATCATTTTTGCCCATTTTATAACGCAAGCGTATTGACAGAACGCTTGCGTTTTGCTATACTGGAGATAGTTCAGATGAGCGGCAACCACCGCCATCAACGGCCTTTAACATCACTGGAAAAACAAGATTCATGGTTGAGCGGTTTGCTCTATCATGTAATATTTTTCAGTGATTTATATACTATATACGATAATTATATCTATATTAGTAGCCATGTTCGCTCTTGCTATCGGCTTTATCGGTGCGTATCTCCTGGATAAGCAATTTGCACCACAGCTTACGGCACAGGCGCAATATAGCTTCGGTTCTATTAATTCAAATAGGGTGATACGACTTATAGTCGTGGATATGCGACAGATAATCTTTATTGTAAGTACGTGTATTCTCACTGGATTGTTTAGTGCTATGTTGCCATTAATACGCAACATGCGTCGCAGTCCAATTCGAGATATACGAGAGTTTTAGTAGCTCTTTTTATAATTTTACCTCAAATACTGGACCTGGTTTATTTTATGCGGTAAGCTACTACTGGCTACGAGACAAATCTCGTTTCGTGGTTACAGGCAGCTACAGAAAGGGTAATCATGCCTATTATCAAGAAGCTGTTCTCAGCTCTCGCAGTGGCTATCCTTGCTACTGTTGGCGCGTTTGTGGCAGCTACTCCAGCTCACGCTGCGAGCGGCTACGTGACGTGCGCCACTAGCAATGTTGTCGGCGTCTGGGTGGATGTCGATGGCGGAACGGATGGCTGGGCATATCGCAGTGGGAGTGGTAACACTAACTACTACTCCTACAACACCCAGGGAAAGCGCTGGCGCGTGAATGTTGGTTGTGGTGGAACGCCACAGAACTGGTCTCAGTCGATTAGCTCTAACTGGAGCAATTTGCAGAACAGGGCAACTATTACGTGCGCCGATGCGGGATACATCAGGACCTGTAGGATCGGGTAGCTCGCGAAAAGACCTGAGCCAAGTCTATAAACTGGCTCTTTTTTCCTGTCGAGATACTATGTTGTTGAGCTGTATTTTGCAATGGTGTATGTTAGAGGTCGGTTGTTTTTTTGTTTCTTCTGAATTTGCTATAGTTGATTTTATTAAACGTATTCTCGATATTGAACAAGTATAGTAAGGTTCCTTGGCGTCATTTTTCATCACTGTTATTTCGTGATATAATTTTAAAAATGAGTGATAATATATTTAAACGAACAAAAATATTAGCAACAATTGGGCCAGCAACGTTCAGCCAAGAAAAGGTTTACCAATTGTTGGAAGCTGGTGTTAACGGCATCCGTATGAACTTTAGCCACGGCGCTAATGAGGAGAGAATTGAGCAGATCAATTGGGTGCGCACAGCTAGTAAACAGTTGGGCAAGCCTGTCGCAATCCTACAAGATTTGCAGGGTCCAAAGATTCGCTTGGGCGTTTTGAAGGACAATATGCTAAATGTTAAGGTTGGCGATATGTTGGTCTTGGATTCAGAAATTGCTGAACATGATGGCAGCTTCAATTTGCCAGTGCAGTACAATTTGGCAGAGAAGATGAAAGTTGGCGAGCCACTTTACATGTTTGACGGCAAGATCAGGACGGTTGTACGAGAAATTGTTAGCCCAACTGCAATTCGCGTAGAGGTTCAGAATGACGGTTTTTTGATGAGCCGCAAGGGTTTGAATTTGCCAGACACAGATTTTGGCGGCGACATTCTTACTCAGAAAGATATTAACGATTTGGAATGGGGCGCAAGCCAAGATTTTGATTATGTTGCATTGAGCTTTATCCAAAAAGCTGATGATATTATTGATTTGCGTCGTCGATTGACAGACCTGGGTTCGACAGCCAATATTATTGCCAAGATTGAGACTAAGTCTGCTGTTGATCCAGAAAATTTGGAGGAAATCGTTAAGGCTAGTGACGGTATTATGGTTGCTCGCGGTGACTTGGCGGTGGAAGCTGGTGCGGAAATTGTCCCAGTTGTACAGCGTCGAATTATTGCCTTGTGTCGTAAATATTGCAAGCTAGTAATCGTTGCAACACAAATGATGGGTAGTATGGTTGATAATCCAGAGCCAAGTCGCGCTGAAGTAAGCGACGTTGCAAATGCCGTAATCCAAGGCGCTGACGTGGTTATGTTGTCTGACGAAACCGCCAATGGTAAATATCCTGTTGAAACCGTTCGCGCAATGCGCAAGACCATTATCTACACTCAAGAACACAGCGAAGTAATGTTGGTAGAAAAGGCTGAAATGCGTGAAAAAACTGACGCGATTTTAAGCTACACAGCAGCTCAATTGGCAAGGAGAATTAAGGCTCGAGCTATTATTGCGGAAACACACACTGGCGCTACTGCAATTAACGTTGCTGCATATCGTCCGAACCTACCAATTGTTTGTGTAACCGAAGATGTGAAGACTGCGCAAAAGTTGGCACTAAGGTACGCTTCTCGTCCATATGTTCGACCAAGCGAATCAAATGCAGCAACTAAGCTAGCTGACGAGTTGAAACAAGAAGGCTATTTCGGCGCAGACCCAGTTACTGTTGTGCTTGTTAGCGGTCATAATCCAGAGCCAGGCAAGACTGACAATATTCAAGTCAAGACATTGTCGTAAGGAGAATTTGGGTGGGCAGAAAATTTCCGAAGCAAACAATTCGCGATGTTGATCTACGTGGAAAAACTATTCTTCTGCGAGCAGATTATAATGTGCCGCTAACAAAGCGCGGTCAGATTTCTGATGATCTAAGAATTCGCGCTTCGCTGCCCACACTCCGATATTTATTGGAGCAGAATTGCAAGATTGTTATCATGTCTCATCTGGGGCGACCAAAAGGTAAGGATCTTAAGTTTAGCCTGAAAGTTGTCGCAGATCACCTATCCAAGTTGTTGAGCCGTCCGGTAGAATTGCTGGATGATTGCGTGGGCGAAGCTGTTCATCAAGCTGTTCGCCGCGCGCCACGAGGCAGTATTCTTATGCTGGAGAATTTACGCTTTTATGACGAGGAGGAGGCTGACGATTTAACATTTGCCAAGTCAATTCAGCGCGCTGTCCGGGCAGATTATTTTGTGCAGGACGGATTTGCTGTGGCGCACAGGGCACACGCCAGCACTCATGCGATTACATTGTGTGTTCCAGGATTAGCGGGATTACTATTAGAAAAAGAATATGTAACTATCACCGAGGCGATGAATAAGCCAAAACGTCCGTTGGTTGCGGTTATTGGCGGCGCGAAAGTTAGCGATAAAATATTACTGATTAAGCGTCTAATTAAAAAGGCGGATCGGATTTTAATTGGCGGCGCCATGTCAAACACGTTTTTACATTGTCGTGGATTTAATATCGGCAAGAGTGTGTTTGAGCCAGGAATGGAAAAGGTTGTCGCGGAAATTTATGATTTGGCGGCGGCTAAGGTTGGCGCAGAGAATGTTGACGATTTTTTGGTATTGCCGATTGACGTGGCGGTTGCGCCAGAGATTTCTAAAGATTTTCCTCGTCAAGAAGTTAATATTGATAAAATAAAGAACTCAGATATGGCGCTGGATATTGGAAGTCAGACGATTGAGAAATTCACGAAAATACTGGCCGGCGCGAAGATGGTTATTTGGAACGGTCCGCTGGGTTATGCTGAAATTGATAATTTTGCAATCGGTTCAGCGCGAGTGGCGCTAGCTATTGCCCAGAATAAAGGAGTAGTTTCAATAGTCGGCGGTGGAGATACAGCTGATTTTATATTGAAATGGGACGGGCATGATGGCGCCAATTTTACTCATGTTTCCACTGGTGGCGGAGCTAGCATGGCCTTGATGGCTGGTAAAAAATTGCCTGGAATTGAAAGTTTACTAGACGCATACGGTTTGAGGTGATAAACTAAACATAAGGATTATCTCATGAGAAAAAAGTTAATCATTGGTAACTGGAAAATGAACTTCAATATGCAGGAGGCTAGCTTATATTTGCATAAGCTGATGAATACGCTGCCGTCGCATAGGGATGTTGAAGTGGTGCTGGCGCCTACTATTTTGACGCTACAGAGCTTGAGTTTGCAAATTAATCGTCGAATCGCTAAGTTGGCGGCTCAGAATTGCTATTGGCGAGATTCGGGGGCGTATACGGGAGAAATTCCAGCGGCACATCTTCGTGGAATTGCTGATTATGTGATAATTGGGCATTCGGAACGTCGCTACATTTTCATTGAAAGCGAAAAAGACATTCGGCTGAAAGTTCAGGCGGCAATTCGAAATCGTATTCATCCGATTCTATGTGTTGGAGAAACGATTCAAGAAAAAACTCTTGGCGAAACGAAGGATGTTCTGGCTGATCAATTGACTAGCGGTCTGGCTAATGTGACGGCGGACGAGCTGGATGAAGTAGTTATTGCATATGAGCCAGTTTGGGCGATCGGCACTGGCGACAGCGCTAAAGCGTCTGATGTAAAAAAAGCTACACAGATGATTCGACGACATATTTCTCATTTGTACGGCAAAAAAGCGGCGGAATCAGTTCGAGTTGTCTATGGTGGAAGTATTACGTCAATAAACGCCGCAGATTATTTAGCAATTGATGAACTTGATGGTTTATTGGTTGGGGCAGCCAGTTTGGATGCATATCAATTTAAGGAGATAATCTCGAAAGCACATAAAGGTTAAAAAATAGGGGGCATATGACAGATATTGATTTTGATGAGTTGGATAGAGCGGTAAGCTCTCTTATGGATAAGCAGCGAGAAAAGGAAGCTCCAGTGGTGGCTAATGAAAATAATAGCGAGGTTTCTGCGTCTGTGCCTGTAGGGGAAAAACCTGTATCAGAGAACTCTATTGGTACTAGCTTTGCGCCTCCAGTAACTCCATTTACATCTTCGTCTGTTGCTTCTGCTCCTTTATCATCGATCTCTCAGCCTGAAGCAAAAAAAGACTCTTTCAATGACGATGTGACTCCTAAGGAAGCTAATAATCCCGATGACGAAAAAACTAATGATTCAGTAGTTAGTAGAGCTCCTGGCATGGCCGCTAGCGAAGTCAAAGCTGTGCCGTTAGTCGTGAGACGCTCGACTGGTCGTTTCATGGATGTTGTTAGACCTTCATCTGTCAGCGCTATCCAAAAACCTGCTACTCCCGCTCCATCCCGAACTGGCACGACAATTCAGCCTTCTCCTGATTTGGTGGACGTGATTAGTACAAACAATAGGCATTCTGCGGCAAGGAAAGAAATGTCTGATATAGTTGCTCAATCAGATAACCTTAGTGACACTCCTGATCTTAAAGGCGTACATAATGAATCTACTTTTGCGGAGATTGAAGATGCGTCCGTTGAGGAATTGTCGTTGACCGATAAGATAGCGCAATCATTAGCCGTAAGTAATAGCGAAGCTCCTGCTGCACCGATGACTACGCCGCTGGAGTCTCCGTTTATTGCTAATGTTGAGGTAGAGAAGCGACCTCTTGGTTCTATTAATCAAGCTATGACTAGTTCTGAGATGAATAGTGATGAAGATGCGTCTATGTCTGTTGATCCTGAGGATATAAAATTGGAACATCAATATAATACCAATTTATCTAATTACAACATTAGCGAAAATTCTTTGGGTGATGCATCCGACTCGCCAATGGATTTGAGTCCAGAAATTATAGCAATTGAGGAGGCTGGCGTTCCTGAAGATTCAGACGATAAAATGTCCACTGACATTGACAGCTCTTTGATTGAGTCTTCTGAATTATCCGAAAAAGAAACTATGGATTCTGAGCCGGCACCGATGTTTGCCGCCGTATCTACAGAGGTAAAACCTTCAGCCGACAAAGAAAAGAAAAAATCTGGATTATTAATAGCGTTGCTTATTGTTCTATTTTTGGCAATTGGTATGGCTGGCGGCGCTGTTTCGTACTTTTTGCTGATAAAATAGATATATGTCTAATTTTACTGACGGATTAAATAGCGAGCAGGCTCGAGCGGTGACGCACGTTGATGGGCCGTTGTTGATTTTGGCTGGAGCCGGATCCGGAAAGACCAAAACTCTGACTCATAGGATTGCTTATTTGATTGGCGAGTTGAAAATATTTCCTAGTCGAATATTGGCGGTTACATTTACTAATAAGGCTGCGAAGGAAATGCGTCAGCGATTGGCACAAATATTGGGTGAAGATTCTGAAAATCGGCAATTTATGCCGTGGATGGGAACTTTTCACAGTATTTGCGTGCGAATGTTGCGGATGGACGGCGAAAATATTGGTCTGAATAAGCGATTCTTAATTTACGATACCGATGATCAAATAAGCTTGATGAAGCAAATTATGAAGTCTCGCGGCTTGACTGATAAAGACATTAAACCTCGAGCTGTACTTTCGTCCATTTCAAACGCTAAAAATGAAATGCGAAATGCTGAGGATTTTTCCGCTTCGACCCGTGGCCCAAGAGAGCAAAAAATAGCTGAATTGTTTTTTGCTTATGAAAAAGCCCTGAAAGATGCTTCGGCGTTGGATTTTGACGATTTATTGATAAAAACTGTGGAATTATTGAGAAATAAGCCAGATATCCGCCATAAATGGCAGCAGCAATTCGAGCATATTCTGATTGACGAGTATCAGGACACGAATGCGGTGCAGTATGCGCTAATTAAGCTGTTGGTTAATTCGCGTCGCAATTTATGTGTGGTTGGCGATGATGCTCAGTCGATTTATAGTTTTCGCGGGGCTGATTATACTAATATTCTCAATTTTGAGCGTGATTTTCCAGGCACGACGGTGGTTAAGCTGGAGCAAAATTATCGTTCGACTGGCGCGATTTTGAATATGGCAAATGCGCTGATTAGTCATAATATTCATAGAACTGATAAAAATTTATGGACGGCGAATGGCGACGGTGTTGAGCCGAAATTATGGCAATTATACAATGAGTCTGAGGAGGCTTTGGCGATTGCGAATGAGATTCAGGCGCAAATTGCGAACGGTCGTCAATACGGCGACGTGGCGGTGTTGTACCGAACGAATGCGCAAAGCTACGCAATTGAGCGAGCCTTGCGTCAGAGTTATATTCCGTATAAAATCGTCGGCGGTCTGCGATTTTTGGATCGAGCGGTCGTTAAGGATCTATTGGCATATCTGCGATTGTTATATCAGCCGAGTGATCGAGTTAGTTTTTTGCGAATTGTGAATACGCCAAAACGCGGTATTGGAGCAGTAAGTATTTCTAAGTTTCTGGACTGGAATGATGCATCAGGGAAAGATATAATTAGCGGGTTGCTGGCAGTTGAGGAGGCGGATACTTTGACAGTGCGCGCAAAACGTCCGTTGCTAGAGTTTGGTCAGAAATTGCACGATTTGCAGCAGGAAATTGACGGATCTCCAGCCGAACTGATTGAAAAAATTATGAAAAGTACTGGCTATGAAGATTTTATAAACGACGGAACGCCGCAAGCTGAGGAGCGAATGGAAAATATCGGCGTGCTTTTGTCGGAGGCGAAGGCTTACGTTGATGTGGCGACGTTTTTGGAAGAGATGGCTTTGATGTCTTCGACGGATACAACTGCCGATCAGCAAGTAACGCTCATGACGCTTCATGCGGCTAAAGGCTTGGAGTTTCCGGTGGTTTTTCTGGCGGGACTGGAAGAGGGGATTTTGCCGCACGCAAGAGTGTTTGATAGTGGCAACGCTGATGACGTCGAAGAGGAGCGTCGATTGTGCTACGTTGGTGTAACTCGGGCGAGGGAAGAATTGTTCGTTAGTTGTGCTAGTTCTCGGACGCAATTTGGTCAGATTGGCTATAATATGCCATCGAGGTTTTTGGACGAGATGGGCTTGATGGCTGGTGGTGTTGATAGACCAGCTCAGCCGACGGTAGAGCCTGATTTTTATTCGGAAGATATCGGCTTGGAAGTTGGTGATCGAGTTCGCAGTCCTAGTTTTGGTTCGGGGGAAGTTATTGATAGCGAAGGACTGAGTGTTACGGTTCAGTTTGACAATGGAAATATTAAGAAATTGAATGTCGAGTTCGCACGCTTGGAGAAAATTTGATATAATAAGAATACCTGCGTTGTGGGTGTGAACTTATGGGTATAAGATTACAAGCAAAACACTATTCTAAGAAAATTACGTTCGTTTCTGGCGCGATATTGATGTTGGTTGGCGGTCTATTTTTTGTCAATCAAGCATTGGCTGACGCTACTAAGCCAGCAGCTAAGGCTGGCGAAAAGTTGGTAACGATTTATGACAGGGGTGCAGAAAAGACGATCGTCACAAAAGCGAGGACGATTCGCGAGGCTTTGAAATTGGCTAAGTTTTCTATTGATGAACGCCAAGACGTAGTCGAGCCGAGTCTTGATTCGGAGATGGTGGCAGAGAAGTATAACATTAACATTTTCCGCGCTCGTCCAATAACAATCGTTGATGGAAATAAACGCTTGAAAATAACCACTGCCGAACAAACGCCAGCTTTGATTGCGAAGACTGCTGGAATCGAAGTTTTTGAAGAGGACAAAACCACTCTATCCAATTCCGATAATATGGCGGTTGATGGCGCAAACATGGTGATGAAAATTGACAGAGCCTCGATGGTTAATTTTGTACTTTACGGTAAAGAATCTATCATTCGCACACATGCTAAGACGGTTAGCGAGCTATTGAAAGAGAAGAATATTGATCCAAAGAAAGATGATACGCTATCTGTGGATCGTTCGGCGAAAATTATTCCTGGAATGAAAATTGAGCTTTGGCGTAATGGCAAGCAAACTATAACCGCAGAAGAAGATGTAAAATTTGAGGTTGAAAAAGTTCAAGACGCGAATCGAGATTCGGGATATCGCGAAGTAAAACAAGCGGGCGAGAATGGTAAGAAGAATGTCACTTATGAAATCGAAATGAAGAACGGCGTGGAGGTGAGCCGTAAGGAAATTGCTAGTGTTGTAACAAAAGAGCCAAAGAAGCAGATTGAGATTGTGGGGGCGAAAGTTAGCCTACCTTCTGGATCTCATTCAGATTGGATGTCTGCGGCTGGCATTAGTCCTGATGATTATGGCTACGTGAACTTCATTTTTACGAAAGAGTCAACTTGGCGAACAACGGCTAGGAATGGGCAATATGCTGGGCTCGGTCAGACAAATATAAATAAGCTTTCTCAGGCTTGCCCAAATTGGCAAAGTGATCCAGTTTGTCAGATTAGAGTTTTCAATAATTATGCCGTAAGTAGATATGGTAGTTGGGCTGGGGCTTACAATGCATGGAATCGCCAAAAATGGTGGTAGACTAACACTCGCGACGCAAGTTGGCTTCAATCTATAGATAATAGTTCCAAAATCTGATATAATCTTTCTAATACATTGTGTGAATTGTCAAATTATTATGCGCGCAAAAGGTTTATTTTTTGGAAAAATTATTGGATTGGCTGTGTTGGTTGCGATTGCAACTCCGATGATTTCATTTGCTGATGGAAAGGCTTCTGGCGAGCATTTGGTCCGTATTTATGATCGCGGCGAGGAAAAGACGATTATCACAAACGCATTGACCGTTCGGCAGGCTTTGCGTGCGGCTAAGATTACGATTGACGAAAAGATTGACGCGGTTGAACCGAATATTGATATGGAATTGACCGGCGCAAAATATCAGGTCAATATTTTCCGCGCTCGTCCAATAACAATCGTTGATGGAAATAAACGCCTGAAAATAACCACTGCCGAACAAACGCCGGCTTTGATTGCGAAGGCTGCTGGACTGACTTTATATCGCGAAGATAAGACGCATTTTACGAATTCTGACGATCTTTTGGTGAACGGTGTGGGTCTGGTAATGAAGATTGAGCGATCAAAACAGCGAACGATAACTGAAGAAGTTGATATTAATTTTGATATTGAGCAGATTAAGGACGATTCTCAGCCGATTGGGTTTAAGAGTGTTAAGCAGCTTGGGGAAAAAGGTGTGCGGAAGGTGACTTGTCAGGTTGAGGTAGAGAATGAGCGCGAAATTAGTCGTAAGGAAGTTGCTAGCGAAATCACAAAGCAGTCAAAGAAGCAGATTGAAATAATTGGTACGAAGCCTAAAAATCCATTGACGAAAAGTAAGGGCGCGCAGATATTTACCGACTCCAAGGGTGTAGCGCATCGCGAGACGTATTATGATTTGCCGATGAATATTGTGATAAAAGCTTGTGGTAGCGGCGGTACTTATACGGTGCGGGCGGATGGTGCGAAGGTTGATAAAGATGGTTATATTTTGGTGGCGGCTAATTATGGTAATTATCCGCGATGTTCGGTAGTGGAGACAAGCATGGGCCCTGGAAAGGTTTATGACACTGGTGGATTTGCAGCCAAACATCCGCACGGATTCGATTTGGCGACCGACTGGACGAATGGAGATGGACGCTAATGGCTTCTTCTCATGGACCAAAAAAATCGCTTGGACAGCATTGGCTGAAAGATCCGGAGATTTTGGCAGATATTGCTGAAGCGGCCGAATTGACGGGCGATGATGTTGTACTGGAAATTGGACCAGGACTAGGTACTTTGACCAGTCGCTTGTTAGCCCGGGCTAATTCGGTGACTGCTGTGGAATTTGACGCAGATTTGGCGCGAAAATTACCAGGGCAATTTCCTGGGAAAAAATTAACTGTCGTAAATCAAGATATATTACAATTTGACCTGAATCAATTGCCAAAAAATTACAAAGTCGTAGCTAATGTCCCGTATTACATTACCAGCAAAATTGTTGAAAAATTGATGACCGCAGAAAATAAGCCGAGTATTGCGGTGTTGTTGGTGCAAAAAGAAGTTGCCGAGCGAATTGCGGCAGAGGCTGGGAATATGAGTATTCTGTCTGTGAGTGTTCAGATTTTTGCTGAGGCGGAGTTGGATATTGAAGTTCCTAGGCAGTTTTTTACGCCACCGCCAAAGGTTGATTCGCAGGTTGTGGTTTTGAAAACCCGCGACAATCCGTTAATTACCCCAGAAGATCAGAGGGATTTTTTTCGCATTGTTAAGGCTGGATTTTCTGCGAAGCGTAAGAAGTTACGTTCCAGCTTGAGCGGTGGGCTGGGGATTGATAAGATTGTGGCGGAAGAATTGCTGAAAAATGCAGGAATTTCACCAGATGCTCGCGCTGAAGATTTGGCGATTGAAGATTGGAAGAGGCTGCTGAAAGGGTGGTATCTGCGATAATTGCTCTAGTAGTGATATAATATATATCATGACTAAGAAACACGCTTACATCACTACCGCTATTCCTTACGTAAACGGCTTGCCACACATTGGGCACGCTATGGATTATATGTTGGCAGACGTGTGGGCGCGTTATTCCAGACAGAACGGGCGTGAAGTTCGTTTTCAAACCGGCGTAGATGAGCATGGCAATAAAATTGCTGCCAAAGCCGCCAGTCAGAATCAAACACCTCAAGAATACGTCGATCAAACGCACGTCAATTTTAAGAATATGATTTCCGAGCTGAATATTTCAGTGACAGATTTTATTCGAACAACTGACGCGCATCACGTTGCTGCGGTGCAATATATTTGGCAAAAGCTCGTTGAGGCTGGTTACATTTACAAAGGTTCATATGAAGGCTGGTATTGTCAGGGGTGCGAAGCTTTCGTTACGGATAAAGAAGCTGCCGATAATAATGGGGTTTGTCCAGATCACCAGACGCCGTATCAGCGTTTGAGTGAGGAAAATTACTATTTTAAAACCAGTGCTTTTTCAGACAATATTCGTCAGGCGATTGAGTCGAATAAAATGAGAATCGTACCTGAGTTCCGTAAAAAAGAGTTTTTGGAATTGATGAAAGACGGCCTGAAAGACGTGTCGGTTTCTCGTCCGCGTAAAAATCTTAGCTGGGGCGTGCCGGTTCCTGGTGATGATAATCAAGTTATGTACGTCTGGTTGGACGCTCTGAGCAATTACATTACGGTTATCGGTTATCCTGATCGTCCAGAAGAGTGGCAATCTTTTTGGCCGGCTGACGTGCAAGTTATTGGCAAGGATATTCTTCGTTTCCACGCTGGTATTTGGCCAGCAATGCTTATGGCGCTAGATTTGCCGCTTCCGAAAGTATTGCTTGTTCATGGATTTATCAATTCTGGTGGAATGAAAATGGCAAAGAGTCTCGGAAATGGTGTTGGTCCAGCCGATATTATTCCAGATTATGGCGCCGAGGCGTTTCGATATTATTTCTTGCGCCACGTACCAACGCAAGATGACGGCGACTTTACTTGGGAAAAGTTTGAAGCTGCGTATAATGGTGAGCTTGGCAATGATTTGGGTAATTTGGTTCAGCGAGTCGCTAAAATGGTGCAGAGTTATCAAGCGGGCGTCATTGGCGACGCTCCACAATCAGAGCACGACATGGGGCCGTATCGTCAGGCAATGGAAAGTTATATGTTCGATCAAGCAATGGACGAAATTTGGCTAATTGTTCGTTCTTTGAATCAATATATTGAGCGAGTTCAGCCTTGGCAAGTTGCTAAAAATCGCGATAAAGATCCAGAAGCAGAGTCGCATTTGAGTGAGATCTTGGCGCACGCTTGCGGCACATTATTGCAAGTGTCTGGCGTGCTTCGTCCATTTATGCCGCAAACTGCCGAGAAAATTCATGATATGTTTGCTAGCGGTGTCGTGCCGTCAGAATTGACGCCTTTATTCCCGCGCAAGTATATTCATACGCCAGATCCACGCGCTCCGAAAGCAGAATCTCAGGTTAAATAGTTTATGATTGAGGCTGATAAGAAAAGTTCGACTGAGGGTTTACGCCTGATAGATTCGCATTGTCATTTGCATGATACGGAATTTTTTACGGACAATCGCGAGCAATTTTACAAAGAAACGGTCGAGGCGAATATTGGCATGATTTGTGTCGGTACTGACCAGCGAAGTAGCTGCCAAGCTGTGGAATTTGCCGCGAATCATGAGTTTACTTGGGCGGCAATTGGCGTTCATCCGCACGATACGAAAGATGGCTGGGGAGATGTCAAAACTTTGCTGGAGAATAAGACGGAAAATTCTCCGATTGTGGCAATTGGTGAGATTGGACTTGATTATTATTACAATAACAGTCCGCGGGAAATGCAAATTGAAGGCTTGGAAGCGCAGCTTCAAATGGCGATTGATTACAATTTGCCAGTAAGCTTTCATGTTCGCGATGGCGCGAAGGATCAGCCGTCAGTTTGGGGTGATTTTTGGCCAATCTTCGATAATTTTCCTGGACTGCGCGGCGTGTTGCATAGTTTTACAGATACGCGTGAAAATTTGGAAAAAGGTTTTTCGCGAAATTTATACGTTGGACTTAATGGAATTAGTACATTCACAAAGGATCAATTGCAGAAAGAATTGTTCGCTTCAATCCCGCTGGAGCGATTATTGCTAGAAACTGACGCGCCATTCTTGACACCAGCGCCATTTCGTGGTAATATAAACAAGCCAGAATATGTGAGATTGGTGGCTGAATATTGGGCAAAGCAGCGAAATATTGATTTTGATGTTTTAAGCCAAGCTACTCTTCACAACACAAAAGAACTTTTTGGCATTTGAAAGTGGAGAAAATGAATAGTACGCCGGAATGTGTTACAAAAACACCCGAAATTGAAGCTCGCGAAAAACTTGCCGCTATTTTTTCTGACGCCGAGCAGCGCGGTGACAATTCTAAAGTAAGCCCTGAATTGGGGAAGGCTGCGATTGATATTGAAAATACTTCCGGAATGAACTCTGCTGATAATGAGGCGGTTGATTTTTGTAAACAGGTGCTTGGTGAAAATGAGAAGCCTACCGATCCTGTTGAGTCTGTGAAAGAAATTGGCAATATGTTAGCGGATCTTCGAAAAACTAAAGCTAACGAGGTGCAATAAGTGACTAGGTTTTTGAAAAAAGTACGAAGTTTGGTTTTTGCTGATGATAGCGACGCGGTGTCTTTATTGAAATTCCGTAAAAAAGATCGTCCATTAAAGAAATTTACCGAGCGCGAACTAATCCAATTGGAAAGTGAAATTGGCGCAACAATTTTTGGCGAGAAGCCGGCGTATGTTGCGCGACGAGAATTTTTTAATTTAGATAAAGATACTTGGATTTGGTATGAAGAAGTTGCTGACGGTAAGGGCGGTCGGCAAGAATTGACGACGCGTTATGAAGTGCAACCAAAGGGAATCTTGAAGATTCAGCCGAATTATCGCTATAGTTACTTGGAGGGCGACGAGCTTCAGAATTTTGTCTTGGCAACTAAGGAATATTACGAGCGAGTTTCTCGGCAATTATATAAGAAAGATCCGCAAACCGGTCAGCCGCTTTGATATAATAAAAAAGTGAATAAGGACTATATCTATCTTGACCATGCTGCTGCCACACCAATGGACCCGTTGGTGGTTGAGGCGATGTTGCCATATTTTTCTGAAAAGTTTTTCAATCCGTCTAGTCCGTACGCTCCAGCAATATTTACAAAGCGTGAATATCAAGACGCGAAGGCTCGGCTGGCGCGCTGCTTGGGTGTGATGGCTGATGAATTGATAATGACAGCTGGAGCAACTGAGTCTGTTAATTTGGCGTTCAATGCAGCAAATGGCGTAAGTTTAATTTCGGCAATTGAGCATGATTCGGTGATTAATTCCGCAAAAGCACGTTCGGAAGTGAAGCTAATTCCGCCAATGAAAAATGGACGAATAGACCCGAACGTGGTTAAAAAAATGTTAACGCCAGATGTTGGATTTGTTAGTATTGCGCTAGTGAATCATGAGCTGGGCTATATCCAGCCAATTGAAGAAATTGCGGAAATTGTAAAAGCTGAGCGACTCAGGCGCCAAGAAAATGATGAACCTTTACCGTTGATTTTTCATACAGATGCTTCGCAGGCGGCGGCTTTAATTGACGTGAAGATTAAAAGGCTGGGTGTTGATTTATTGACATTGTCTGCGGCGAAAGTTTATGGCCCAAAGCAAGTTGGATTATTGTGGGTGCGACCTGGCGTTACGCTGAAAGCGAATATTTTTGGCGGCGGTCAAGAGTTGGGGCTGCGTAGTGGAACTGAAAACGTTGCTGGCGTGGTTGGTTTTGCGACTGCTTTGGAATTGGCGCAAAAACGACGTTCCGCTGAAGTGAAGCGACTGCGAAAGTTGCGGGAAAATTTGGTAAAAGATTTGAAGCAAGCTTTTCCTGAGATGTTAATATCATCAGATATGAAAAAAAGTTTGGTGAGTTTTTTGAATATATCATTTCCTGGAGTTGATGCTGAAAGATTGGTGTTTTTATTAGAATCTCGTGGAGTTCTAGTGGCTACGGGTAGTGCTTGCGCGGCTAATTCTGGAACGCGTTCTCACGTACTAGCGAGTGTTGGTCTGAGCGAATCAGAGATTGACGGAAGTCTAAGGCTTACCTTAGGCAAGTTGAACAATGATGAAAACATAAAGCGAGCTGGCGAATTTATCATCGAAGCTGTGCAAGCGGAAATGAAGAGGACTCGTCGATGATTCATAAACTAGTTGGCTTGATTATTTTTGCTGCTTTGGTGATTTTTGGGCTTGGCGCATATTTGTCACCGAATGATTTGGGGAAATGTCAAGGCGTGGGCGAAGGCGATTGTCGTAAGGCTGATGCAATAGTTGTTGTCAGCGGTGGTGATACGAATGCGCGAACCGACGAGGCTATTAAACTATATAAAGAAGGCTGGGCGCCGTTGATTGTTGTGTCGGGCGCAGCGGCCGATAAAACTGGCCCGTCCAATGCTAAGGCTATGTACCAGCGAGCGATTAACAGCGGGGTTCCCGAGAAAGCCATTGTTATGGACGAGTCTTCCGAAACGACCAGACAAAACGCCACTGAGGTGAAGAAGATTGTCGATTCGCGAAAAATTGAAGATGTGATTTTGGTGACGAGTGGATATCATATGCGTCGCGCCCAGCTTGAATTTTCAGCGCAATTTAACGACGTGAAGATTCGAAGTCATCCTGTCGCTTCTGATAAAAACTGGAGTTCGTGGTGGTGGTTAACGCCGTGGGGCTGGTGGTTGGCAATGGGTGAATTAATGAGAATTGGGCTATTCGCCATGGGGCTGTCTAGATGAGTAAGAAAGTTTTTGTTGGAATGTCGGGTGGTGTGGATTCCTCCGTGGCCGCAGCACTTTTGGTTGAGCAGGGTTACGATGTAACGGGCGTTTATATGAAAAACTGGTCGGAAGATCTGCCTGGGATGCATTGTCCGTGGGCGGAAGATGTTGCTGACGCCAAGCGTGTGGCGGTTGGCTTGGGTATTGATTTTCGAGTTTTTGATTTCCAGAAAGAATATAAGCAAAACGTTGTCGATTATATGATTCGTGAATATCAAGCGGGTCGCACGCCAAACCCAGATATTATGTGTAATCAAGAGGTGAAGTTTAAGATATTTTTAGAGGCCTCGTTGGCGGCTGGAGCGGATTATATCGCGACAGGGCATTATGCGCGCGTTGTTCATGAATCGTCTTCGTCGGCTAAATTGTTACGCGCTCGTGATGATAATAAAGACCAAACCTACTTCTTATATCGAGTGACTTCGGAGGCTTTGTCAAAAACCATATTTCCGTTGGGCGATTTTACTAAGGCGGAAGTTCGCGAAATGGCGAAAGAGCGCGGTTTGTGGACGGCTAGCAAAAAGGAATCAATGGGAATTTGTTTTGTTGGGCAAGTTGGAATTCGCGAGTTTTTGTCGGAATATGTTAAAACTGCGCCGGGAAATATTATTGATCAGCAGACGGGATCTGTCGTCGGTAAACATGACGGCGCAATTTTCTATACGCTCGGTCAACGTCATGGACTGAACGTCGGCGGTGGATTACCGTACTATGTCGTCGGTAAAGATATGGAGAAGAATGAAGTTTATGTTTCGCGCTCAATTGACAATGAAAGTTTGTGGCGAAAAGAGCTTAGGCTGGCGGATATTCATTGGATTGATCAAGCGCCGCATAAAGATAAGAATGTACGGGTTCGGCTGCGTCATCGAGGTGCTTTATTCGACGCGAAAATTGACGGAGATATTGTGCACCTTTCTGCTTCGGAGCGTGCCGTAGCCGCGGGTCAATCTGCGGTAATATATGACGGTGATGAATGTTTGGGTGGCGGAATCGTGAAAACAGATTGACGTTATAGGAAAAATAGTGTAAACTGTTCTAAAGTAAGGAATAATAAAACGTAGAGTTAAAGGAAGAATTAATTTTATGCTAGCAATTCGTTTGCAACGTTTGGGTCGCAAAGGTTATCCAGTATATCGCTTGGCGGTACAAGAAGCACATCGTCATCCATCAAGCGGTCGTGTAGTCGCTTATGTAGGTAGCTACAATCCACACACTAAAGAATCAAATATCCAAGTTGAATTGGCTCAGAAATATTTGGACAATGGCGCACAGCCAACACCACGCGTAGTTAAGCTATTGAAAGAATCTGGCGTTAAGTTGCCAAAGTGGGTTAAGGAAGTTTCAGCTGACAAGCACAAAGCCATCCGTAATCCAGAAAAACTTCGCAAGAATCAACCAAAAGAAGAGCCAGCTGAAGAAGTAGCTGAATAATCTGTTGAGATTGGCGATTTGATCTATAAACCCCATCTGTAAGGTGGGGTTATTTTATGGTATAATTACACTCATGAATGCCCAAAAAATACGTAGTAAATATCTTGAATTTTATAAAAAACAGGGTCACGCCGTTGTTGAGCGTGCGCCGTTGATTTTAACTAATGACCCGACGACTTTATTTACGGGCGCCGGAATGCAGCCGATGATTCCGTACTTGCTTGGTGAGGCACATCCCGAAGGTAAGAGAATTGCCGATTCTCAAACGTGTTTGCGAGCGCAGGACATCGACGACATTGGTGATAATCGTCATACAACGTTTTTTGAGATGCTTGGGAACTGGAGTTTGGGCGACTATTTTAAGGAAGAGCAAATTGGCTGGATGTGGACGTTTTTGACTGAGGAAATTGGTCTTGATCCGCAGAGATTGTACGTAACGTGTTTTATTGGTGCGCCGGAATATAATATTGAGAAAGATGTTGAAGCGGCTAAATTGTGGCAGAAAAAGTTTGCAGAAAAGGGCATTGATGCAAAAATGGCGGATATTGGCAGCGAAGAGCAGGGTGCGGCGCGTGGTGTAAATCCGGGTGAAAGAATTTTCTTTTATGACGGCAGTAAAAACTGGTGGAGTCGCAATGGTGGTCCAGAAACTACTCCGGTTGGCGATCCGTGTGGTCCGGATAGTGAGATGTTTTATGAGTTTGATTTCATTGAGCATGATCCAAAATTTGGTGAAAATTGTCATCCGAACTGTGATTGTGGTCGATTTATGGAGATTGGCAATAACGTATTTATGGCATATAAAAAAGTTGCTGAGGGGCAATTTGAGCCACTCGATAAGCCGAATATTGACCATGGATCTGGACTTGAGCGAATAGCGGCTGCAGTAAATAATGATCCTGATGTCTTTAAGATTAGCTTGCTTTGGCCGATTATTAAAAAACTGCAAGATCTGAGCGGTAAGGATTATGCTTCACATACCGAAAGTATGCGAGTGATTGCTGATCATTTAAGGGCTGCGGCGTTTATGGCAGTTGATGGGTGCGTGCCAAGCAATAAAGAGCAGGGCTATGTAATGCGTCGTCTGCTCCGTCGGGCGATTCGTTATAGTTTTGACTTGGGGATCGAGCAGAATTTCCTGCAAGAAGTTGTGCCGACGATCGCTGATTTGTACGAAGCTGATTTTCCAGAGGTGAAGGATAATCGCGACAATATAATTTCTGTCCTCGTTAAGGAAGAGAAGGCTTTTCGCCAGACTCTAAGAAAAGGCTTGCGACAAATGCAACGCTACATTGACGATGGCTTGACCGGTGAAGAATTATTCACTTTGTACGACACCTTCGGTTTTCCAGTGGAACTCAGTACGGAAGAGGCATATAAACAAGGAATTAAGCTTTCGGACAATTGGCGCGAGGAATTTACCGCGAAAATGAATGAGCAGAGGCAGCGCTCTAAGACGGCTCGCAAGGGGCAATTTAGCGGTGGCTTGGAAGGTCATGACTCTATTCATCTGAAATATCACACGGCGACGCATTTGTTGGGCGCGGCGTTACGTAAGGTTTTGAATGCGCCAGATTTACAGCAGCACGGAAGCAATATTACCGCCGATCGATTGCGCTTTGATTTTAATCACGATAAATTGACGCCAGAAGAAAAACAGGCGGTTGAAGATCAGGTTAATACTTGGATTGATGAAGATTTGCCGGTTAGTTTTGCTGTATATCCGACCGATGAGGCATTGAGCATGGGCGCAATTGGCGCGTTCGGCGAGCGTTACGGCGACGAGGTTAAGGTTTATTCTATTGGTAAAGATGATAATATCGTTAGCTTTGAAGTTTGCGGCGGCCCACACGTCGAACACACTGGAGTTTTGGCTGAAGATGGCAAGCGATTCAAAATCACCAAAGAAGAATCTAGTTCGGCTGGAATTCGTCGAATCAAGGCTGTTTTAAGATAGATAATTAACTGTTGCTCTAAAATCACAAGCGTTATATAATATTTCTTATATGGCATTGAAAGACATGTTGAAGAAGTCTGATAAAGATAGTCGCGAACTATTGGTTAGCTTAGATATTGGTACGGAGGTGGTTAAGGCGTTAATCGCTGAAGTTAAAGACGACGAGCTGAAGATTATTGGTGTTGGTCGAAAACAGCAGGAAATGGGCGATATGCATAGCGGTGCGATTGCTGATATTGCTGGGGTTGTGGCGAATTGCGAGGAGGCTCTGTCTGAGGCTGAAGATCAAGCTGGCGTTCAGGGTAAGCGGGTCGTTATTGGTATCGCGGGCGAATTGGTTAAGGGCGTTACGAACACTATTCGCTATCGCAGGCCGCAGCCAAATAAGCCATTAGACATTGCTGAGATGGAATTTATCATTGAGAAAGTCCAGGAGCGAGCTCAGGGAAAGGCTCAGGCTCAAATTGCACTAGAAACTGGCAATGAGGATGTTGAAGTGAAGCTAGTTAACTCGGCGCTGGTGAGTATTCATATTGATGGCTATAAAGTTTCGAATCCGATTAGTTTTCAGGGGCGAGATGTGGCGGTGCAGATCTACACAGCGTTTGCTCCGATGGTTCATATCGGCGCGCTGGAGAAGGTTGCGGACGAGCTTGCGCTGGATTTGGTGGCTGTGGCTGCCGAGCCATTTGCGGTGAGTAGGAGCGTTTTGGGATCGGATACGGATAGCAATTTCACGGCGATTCTAGCGGACATTGGTGGTGGCACGACGGATATTGCAGTTGTTAATGACGGCGGAGTCGAAGGCACAAAGATGTTTGGTATTGGCGGACGCAGTTTCACTAGAACTATTGCGGCCGACCTGGATTTAAGCTTCAAAGATGCAGAAAAGTTGAAGCTGAACATTGATAATGAGAATTTGAAGCCTAGTGTAAAGAAAAAAGTTGACGCGGCGATCGATAAGACTTTGGAAGTTTGGCTATCAGGTGTTGAATTGGCGCTGAGCGATTTTGATAATGTCGATTATTTGCCGAATAGGATTTTACTGTGCGGCGGCGGATCGAGTTTGCAGAAAATTACTGAAGCTCTGAAGACTCGACGCTGGCCAGAAGACCTGCCTTTTACTAAGAAACCAGTAGTTCAATATATCAATCCAAGTGATATTACAGGGATAGTCGATGAAACTGGAGATATTAGCGACCACACATTTGTAACTGCAATGGGCTTGTTGCGAGTTGGATATGATACAATTATCGGTAGTCAAGACGGTAATAGTTTAGTTGAAAAAGTAAATAGGTTGTTAAAGATTTAAAATGAATAAAGACGTTATTTATATCGATGTAGAAGACGACATTACGACGATAATTAGTAAGATTAAGGCGTCGAAAGAGAGAATTATTGCGTTAGTGCCGCCTCGAAGAATTGGCGTTTTACAGAGTGCAGTCAATATTCGATTACTAGCTCGGGCGGCAACTTCGGCGGATAAGAGAATTGTATTAATCACGAATGATTCGGTTCTGGCTGGATTGGCGGCAACGGCGAAAATTCCTATTGCAAAAACGCTTCAGAGCAAGCCAGAAATTGCGGAGATTCCAGTTCTGAAAGTTGATGACGACAATGATGTGATTGATGGCGGCAAACTGGCGGTTGGAGATATAGCGGATTCTGCGAAAAGATCAAAGAAATCCGATGAAGACTCTGCTGTAGATAATGTTATAGCTGACGCAAACAAGAAGGAGTCTAAGGGGTTAGACTCTCTGAAAAAGATGGTTAAAAAACCAAAAGTCCCTGATTTTAATACATTTCGTAAGAAGTTCTTATTGATAGGTGGCGGTGCCTTACTTTTGATTGTATTTTTGGTTTGGGCAATTTGGTTCGCTCCGCATGCCACGGTCGTTATTTCAGCAAAGACTACTAGTATGACAGTCAGTGATACTGTCAGCTTGAATGAAACAGCCACTACAAGCGCAAAATCTAATGTCATTAAGTCTGTAAAGAAAGAATTAGCAAAGGAAGTTAGCGTTGAATTTTCTGCTACAGGCAAAAAGAATGTTGGAGAAAAGGCGACCGGAGTAGTTGTCTTCAGTAACTCGTCGTCAAGTAGTGTGACTATTTCAGCTGGTACAATTTTGAAAAATAGCGGACTATCTTATACTTTGAATTCTTCTGTGACTGTTCCAGGGGCTACGTTGGGATGGAGCTGTCCAGGATATAAATGTCCGGGATCTGCTTCTGGGTCTATTACCGCCAGTGAGGGCGGGGCTCAGTATAATGCAGCAACTGGTAGTATGAGTATTTCGGTTGATGACATTTCTGCGTCGCTACGGTCTGCTACTAGTGGCGGCACCGATAAAACTGCAACGGTTGTGACGGCTAGCGATATAGAATCGGCAAAAAGCAAGCTGAGCGAAAAGAAGATTGATGGATTAAAGGAGCAATTGTTGTCATCATTCGGCGATTCGGCAACGGTTATAACGGAAAGCTACGTTGAAAATCGATCAGATCCTAACCCAAGTGTAGCGGTAGACGGCGAAGCGACTGGAGCTGTAACTCTGAAATCGACAATTACCGCCAGCGCATTGGCTATTGATAAGAATGAGCTAAAAAACTTTGTAGAAGCAAAGCTTAAAGAGGAGATTTCTGGTAAGAAGTCGCAGAGAATTTATGACAATGGAGTAAGCAAGGTTGCGTTCTCACAATTTTCTAAGGCACATAATGCACAGACTGTGCGCTTAACTACGAATGGCAAGGTTGGTCCAGATATTAAAGAAGCGAACGTAAAGGATCAAGCCAAAGGCAAGAGTTACGGAGAGGTTCAGTCTGCTATTGAATCTATCGAAGGTGTTGAAGATGTCGATGTTAAATTCTCGCCATTCTGGGTTAAATCTGTTCCAAAAGATATCAATAAGATTAATGTCGAGTTTAAGATAAAAGATGTCAAGTAAAAACTTCTTAGCGCTAGATGTTGGATCTCGGCGAATTGGTTTGGCTATGGCAGATTCGCAAGTGAAGATCGCTGTGCCGTTTGGTTGGTTGGAGAATAATGAAAATATCGTTCAGGAAATAACAGAGCTAGTATTGAGGCATGATATTGATACGATCGTAGTGGGTTATCCACGAAATCAATCTGGCGAACCAACGAAGCAGACGGAATTTGTAGAAGAATTTGTTAAGCAATTTGAAGACATTGAGCTTGATGCGGAGATTGTTTTTCAGGACGAATCTTTAACAAGTGTGCAGGCTGAGCAGAGATTGGGGAATAAAATTAAAGATAAGGGCGAGATTGATGCAGAGGCTGCTAGTATAATTTTGCAGGACTTTTTGGAGGAGAATTATGAAAATTCGTAAACAACGTATTTGGCTATTAGTGTTGTCAATAGTTGTGGCTATTGCTGGAATCGGCGCCCTTGGGGCAACAGTGTGGTATAAGCAGATGCTTTCTCCTGTCGACGTAAATAGTCAGCAAACCTTCAGAATTAATATTAAAGAAGGTATGGGGTCTAGCGATATCGCCAAAACTTTAGAGGATAATAAAATTATCAAAAACTCTTTAGCGTTTTCTATTTACACAAGGCTCCATAACTCGGCAAGCAAATTCAAGGCTGGCGTTTATTCTGTAAAATCTTCGCAATCTGTCGATGAGATAATTAATCATTTGACCAGCGGTAAAACTGATGAGATTGCTATAACATTTTATCCTGGATCGACTTTGAATAAAAAAATGAAGAATTCTGACGGTAGAGAGGTTGAATCTGTGTTGCTTAAGGCGGGATTCTCAGATGATCAGATAAAAAAGGCATTTGCTGCTAAGTATGACAGTCTAGTTTTTGCGGGTAGACCGGAAAATGCTGGACTTGAAGGGTATATTTACGGTGAAACATTCTATATTTCCCCAAACGAAACTGCAGAACAGGTTTTGCAGCGCTCAATTGATCATCTGGAGAAAATTGTTAAGAAATATAATCTGGAGGAGAAATTTAAAACTCGTGGGCTGACCTTATATCAAGGGATAACACTAGCGTCGATTATCCAGCGTGAATCGATTGGCTGTGGGTCTGGTGTGGAAACTTGCGAGGATCAGCGTAAGATTGCTAGTGTATTTTACAATCGCCTGAAAGCCAATATGCCGTTGGGCTCTGATGTAACATATCAATATATTGCTGACAAAACAGGGTTAGAGCGCTCGCCGAACCTTAAATCGCCATATAATACACGCATTCAAAAAGGCTTAACTCCTGGACCAATCGCTTCGCCCAGTTTGAGCGCGTTGAATGCCGCTGCTGACCCGATAAACTCTGATTATCTATATTTCCTGAGCGGCGACGATGACATTACGTATTTTGCGAAAACCAACGAAGAGCACGAAGCTAATGTCAAAGCTCACTGTCAAAAGAAGTGTCAGATTTCTTGACAAAAACGCATTTTATAAAATTTATTGACTTTATTGTCAATGTTGTGTAAAATAGATGTTAGATCATTTGTCTAATTTATCAACAGGGGTGAATTACGATAAATGACCTGCCAAAATTGTCGCTACGGATATAGCAAAACTAATGTAGAATAATAATAATCAATTAGGTCGACAACATATCCTGTTCTATTGCGAGAAGAAAGACAATTTGGTAGAGGCACTAGTGGTAACATTGGCGCAAGGAGAACGATTATTCGTAACCATTTTACATCTCTTCGGAGTAAAAAACGTAAACTGCAATCATTTGCAATCTACGGTGGAATATTTTTATTGACTATATCATTTTTGATCTATGGCAATAGCGGTAGTAACGTATCTGCTGAAAGGTCAAAAACTTTGGCATCATCTGAAACTACTGGTGTTTCATCGGTATCTAAGTCTGCTAAGTCTAAAACGACTTCAGTAGATGAATTAGCAGCAGCTAATGCTGTAACTAACTTGGCGGAAACGGCGGAATTGCCTTCGGCTGGTGATTTACGCGAATCTGAAACCTCACTAACAATTAAGAAGAATCTTTCTCAGAACGATACAGAAGTTATAACAAAACCTGACATTGTTAAGCCGGATACTTCGGCGGCGCGTGGTATTTCATCTTACGTAACCAAAGAGGGTGACACGATGGAGTCTATTGCTAAGAAATTTAAGATCTCATCTCAGACGCTTCGTTGGGCTAATAATGCAACTTCGGACGCTGTAGAGCCAAATAAGACTCTAGTCGTGCCTCTTGTTGACGGTGTTGTTTATACTGTTAAAGACGGCGATACCGCCCAATCTCTGGCAGAAAAGTATAAGACGAGCGCTGAGCGTGTTGTTCTATATAATGATATCGATGACGGCGCCAAGCTGTCTATTGGCTCTAGGATTGTGTTGCCTGGAGGTGAGCTTCCGGAAAATGAGCGACCTGGTTATGTTGCTTCGCGAAGTAGGTCATATGGCAATCGATATTCTTCGTCGTCGACTACTACGAGTGCGAGTCGAAGCTGGTTGACTGCTTCTGTCGGTAACCGCTATGCGGCTGGTAACTGTACTTGGTATGCATATGAGCGTCGTTTGCAATTGGGTCGTCCAATTGGTAGTTTCTGGGGTCACGCTAAGGCTTGGAGTGCTAGTGCTCGTGCTGCTGGGCTCGTGGTTAACAATGTTCCAGCGCCGGGTGCTATTATACAGAATGTTTGGGGTGGCTATGGCTATGGACACGTCGGTATCGTGGAGCGAGTAGATGGTCAGAATATCTATGTTTCAGATATGAATTATGCGGGTTATAATATTATCTCTTCTCGCATCGTACCGCTTGCTGAGGCTAGTCGCTATAACTTCATTCACTAAAATTTAAAATGACACCAGAGTAACACCCCGTCGACTGATGGGGTGCTTTTTGATATACTAAAGATATGTTTGTAGATATTGCAAAAGTTTTAGTGCGCGCCGGTAGAGGCGGTAATGGTGTAGTCAGTTTTCGTCATGAGAAATACGTCGATAAGGGCGGTCCTGATGGTGGTGATGGCGGTCGTGGTGGTGATATTGTTTTTTTGGCGACGAAGGATCTTAATACGCTTTTGAATTTTAGATATAAGCCGGAGCTTAAAGCTGAAAAGGGTGGTGATGGCGGAAAACGTAATAAGCGAGGAAAAAGTGGTGCTCCGCTAGTCGTTAAAGTGCCAATGGGTACTCTGGTGAAGCGCGATGGCATGGTAATTGCGGATTTGACTGAAGATCAGCAGCAGGCAGTGGTGGCTCGCGGTGGAGATGGTGGATTTGGAAATGCACACTTTACGTCTAGTACACGCCAAACGCCTAAAATTGCTGAACTTGGTGAGGCTGGCGAGGAATTCGAGGCAGAGTTGGAATTGAAGTTATTGGCCGACGTTGGTTTGGTTGGCTTTCCGAACGCTGGTAAGTCGACGTTCCTGAGTGTGGTTTCTAATGCGCGTCCGGAGATTGCTAATTACGAATTTACGACTTTGACGCCTAATTTGGGAGTGGCTGATATTGACGATGGGTCGATTTTGATTGCTGATATTCCGGGGTTGATCGAAGGTGCGTCGGAAGGTAAAGGTTTGGGCGATCAATTTTTGCGTCATGTCGAGCGAACGGCCGTGCTGCTTCATATGATTGATGTGTATAGCGATGATCCGGCGGAGAAATATCAAGCAATTCGTCGCGAGCTGGAAAAATATTCTGAATCATTAGTGGAGCGTCCAGAGATAATAGCACTGACCAAATGCGAAGGCTTGGATGATGAGATTATTGCTATGCAGTCGACTGCCCTTCAAAAAGTAGCTAATGGCGCGCCGGTTGTGGCGATTTCTTCCCAGACACACGACGGAGTGACCGAGCTTCTACGAATGTTGCGCGATGAAGTTGCTGGGTATCGAGAGCGTGAAGCTGAAATTGTTGATGAAAAAGAGGAAGATTTGCCGACAATTTCGTTGGACGATCAGGTCGTTTCTGATGCTTGGTCTGTAAGGTGTGTTTCTGACGCTGAATCTAATGAGACTGACGATGAAGATGAGAAGATTGAGTTTATTGTTACGGGCGCTAAGATTGAAAAATTTGCTCGTCGTACCAATTTTGATCAGTTTGAATCTGTTAATCGCTTACGAGATATTATGCGAAAAATGGGAATTACTCACGAATTGTTGCGTCAAGGGGCGATTGGTGAAAGCTTGATTCAGATTGGCGAATCTATGCCGTTTACATTGGTCGAGCAATAGATTTTTAATTGCGCAAATTAGCGTGAGCTTGATGATATAATATAAATATGGCGCAAACATTTTTCTTCTATGACCTTGAAACTAGCGGTCTTAATCCCAGGCAAGATCGAATTATGCAATTTGCCGGTCAGCGAACCGATATGGATTTGCAGCCGATTGGTGAGCCGTATAATATTCTCGTGACGCTAAATGACGATACGTTGCCGAGCCCTGATGCGTTGATGGTGACGGGCATAACGCCGCAAAAAACTGTTGAAGAAGGCTATACTGAGGCTCAATTTGCGCGTATGTTAAGCGAGGAAATATTTACGCCTGATACGATTGCTGTTGGATTTAATAATATCCGTTTTGACGACGAGTTTATTCGTCATTTGTTTTGGCGGAATTTTTACGATCCATATGAGTGGACTTGGAAAGACGGTCGATCCAGATGGGATTTATTGGACGTGGTGCGCTTGACCAGGGCGCTTCGACCTGAGGGAATTGAGTGGCCGATTGACGATAAAGGTGAGCCGAGCAACCGCCTGGAGCTCATCACGAAAGCTAACGGAATAGAACACGAAAACGCCCATGACGCGCTGGCTGACGTGACCGCGTTGATTGCTGTGACTAAATTGATTAAGCAGAATCAGCCGCAAATGTACGACTATTTGCTGAAAATGCGCGATAAGAAATTGGTGCAGAAACTGGTGAATGTCGATGATAAAAAACCTTTTGTTTACGCGAGTGGTCGTTATGATAAGGAATTCGCCAAAACAACCGTGGCTTTTCCGCTAACCACGAGCCGAAACGGCGGCGTGATTATTTATGATTTACGCTATGATCCGACGCCGTTTGTTGATCTGAGTGTTGAGGAATTGTCGGCGAAGATATTTGCAACATGGGAAGAAAGGCAAGCTGAAGATTTCGTTAAATTGCCAGTTAAGGAATTACAATATAATCGCTGCCCGGCAGTTTCGCCACTTGGCGTGTTGACTCAGGGCGATGGTTGGCAGAAAATTTCTCTGGATGCGGAAACTGTACAGAAGCACCAAGATATTTTACTTTCTCATCCAGATTTTGCTGAAAGGTTGCGTAGTATATTCGAGAATAAGCCAGAGTTTAAGAAAATGACCGATCCAGAAGCGCAATTATACGATGGATTTTTGGACAATAGCGATCGAGTTCGCGTTGAAGCCGTACGTAATGCTGGCGAGCGCGAATTGGCTGATTTTCATCCGGATTTTCAGGATGAACGATTGTCGCCACTATTGCTGCATTATAAAGCGCGAAGTTTTCCTAATTTGCTTAGTGAAGATGAGTTACAACAATGGGAAGAATGGCGCAATGAGCATTTACAGGCGCAACTGCCGCAATTTATGAAATCTCTGCAACGATTAGCGCCTAGTGCGACTGACGAACAACGGTTTATTTTGCAAGAATTGCAGTTATGGCTGGAGTCTGTCCTGCCTTCTGTTGACGCCTGAAATGCGGTTATGCTAAAATCAGAAGGATGGTTTCGCATAGAAAAATAAAAAAATTGGGGAACGGATGTTAATTAAGAACATGAAAACGCGCAGTATACAGAGGGGCGCTGTCCTTAGTATTTGTATTTGCATTATCAGCATTGGCAGTCTTATCTCCTTTGGTTAGAGCAGAGGAATCGCCTAAGTATACGTGGAAGGATGTAACTGTACCAGGAGATGATGAATTTAGAGAAGCGATTATTAGTCCAGACGGATCAAAGCTTTTTATACTGCGAGAAGATGCTAATACTGGCGATATGAAATTGTTAATTTCCGCAGATAATGGTGCAAGTTGGAATAGTTTTGCGATGCCAGATTCCGCGAATAGATTGCTAGTAAACACAGACGGGTCTAAGATGATTGTGAATGGTCGGCATGGAGAAAAATCTTTTTATATGTCAACTGACGGTGGACACAATTGGGTGAAGTCTAACAATATAGACCCCAGTAATAACCATTTATTTATGAGTCCAGACGGCTCCACTCTGGCTAGGTGTGGAGATGACGGTGAAACCCCTCCGCTTTATGTTTCTATTGACGATGGTCAAACTTGGACGCAAAAAGGTAATATTTGTCCCGAGCGCGTGCTTGATGGCGGAAAGATGATTGCGATAGATGGGACTCCTAGTGTAGTAAAGAGGTCTGATGATTACGGATTGACTTGGACGGACGCTGGAACTCATGTCGTCTATGATACAGCCCTTATGTCCATTAGCACTGACGGTAATAGTCTATTTAATGGTCGTAAAATTTCATTAGATGGCGGCGTCAGCTGGGCGCCTATTCCTACTAAAGTTCCGACTCAGAAGGTGGATGATTATATTATGCAGACAGGAGTTAGCAATGATGGTAAGAAGCTGTTTGTCTACGTTCGACCAGCAGTCATGGATGCCTCTAATTTGCCATATATTGTAATGTCAGTAGACGGCGGTAAAACCTGGACGTCGCAGGGTGATAATGAGGCTGGTTTTGGTAGCGTTTATTCGTCTTCATCAGCGTCCAGAATGTTCGCAATGTTCTATAACATGACAACCGGCGCGTCTTATTATCGTCTGGCAACCCTACCGACACCTCCACCTGTAGCTCCTGGCGGCACCGGTTCAGGCGCGAGCGGAGCTGCCGCTCCATCCTCAGGCGCTTCAACTACTGCGGCATTGTCATCTACTTCCAGTAAAAAACCAGAAAAAACATCAAATCTTGCTGAAACAGGAAACTCTGTTTGGCTAGTTAGTGGGTTAGCTGTTATCGCCGTTGTGGCTGGCGGATTAGCGCTGAGAAAACGGCTGTAAGTCGCGCTCTTTTAAAATCGTTGTACATTTTTATAAAAAACTGTTGACACGGCGTATGCGCTTATGTTAATTTAAAAGCAA